>ULNH01030076.1_pt1 | contig 40284 bp, 28 predicted proteins | sample 1951871 | NCBI WGS metagenome assembly ULNH01 (sample SAMEA4835572, study PRJEB28245) | human gut metagenome | biome: gut microbiome; material: fecal sample | place: Denmark | collected 2008 | reverse complement strand
TTTACTAAAGGAAATCGAACCTGATAATGAATATTTTATTGTAGCTAATCGTTTACTAAAATATCTTAAATACTTTAAATCTATTGATGAAGCAGCTATTCCATGTAATTCTTTAATTAGAGAATTTATTGGTGGAAGTTGTTTTAACGTATGTTAATCAAATAAAAACTAGACCTATAAAAAAGAGGCCATCACAAACGTAAATGTTTGTGATGGCTTTTTTTAATAATTATAATTAACTACTATTGAAACTTCTTTACCTGCAATTTTATATGTTACATTATAACGAGATATTTTATCATTATTGCACTTTACATCTATTATGACATTAGTAATACTATTTGTTTCATCTAAAGTTAACCCAAGTATTTCTTTTGCAGCATCTTGTGTTAAATAACCATATATTTTTGAAACACTTCTGCCATAGGAAACAGAATAATCGCCTCCTGAAAATGAATTTTCATTTAATACTTTTTCGATGGAAAGTTTATTAGGCATTTCATCCTTGTTTAAAGTTTTAGTAGTTTCTTCACATAAATATAAATCTCCATACGGATCGCTATTTAAAGTATACTTTTGTTCTTTAAAAGTGATTTCTGCACCAATTTCATATGATTGTAATGTGTACCCTACTTTGGTGGCATTATCTGTTATTGTCATTTCAGATTCTATTTTCTTGCATCCTTCAGTATTGCTTATTTGCGTTTTAACAAGTTCTAGAAGTTCTTTTTTTGTTGTTTCATCTATAACATTATTACTACTACATGATGCCAAACAAATTAAACTTATAAATAGTATAAATAAACTAGATAGTTTTATTATTTTTTTCATTTTACTTTCCTCCTAGAATCTTTCTCTTTTCAAAATAACAGCCATTGCCGAAACCATTGTCATAACCATTATAACACTTATTACGATTTGGGCATTTAGCGTTTTATTTGAAACAGTATATACGTTTTCTAAACTTGCCACATAATCAGTCCAAAGTTCTTCATAATCATGTAATATTTTTGCCTGTCTTTGATCAAGAAGGGCTAATCCCTTTTCTTCTACAGTAAGTGTTATTACTACAGCATGAGCATCTTGTAGTACAGCAGCCTTATTATATCTATTTATTTTTTCTAATAATGCTTCTAAACTAGAAACTTTTACAAATGATTTTTCTAAAACACTTGATACTTCTTCTTTTACCGCTGTTAATTTAAGAAGATTTTCACTTGTAATAAACGATTGACCTATTTCATCCAATGATGCTATAAAAGCATATATTTGATACTTAGTATCATACGAAGTATCAGTTATCTCAGGATATTTTTCCATTAGTTCTTTTTCTTTTTCCGTAACAGACTTAAACATTACATTTAACTCAGTATAACGATTTCTAATATCTTCAACCAAATTTTGATATTCAGAGTTGTTAGAAATTAACAATAGTTCAACACCACTTAAGGCATCTATTTTTTCTTTTAAACGCGTGCTATATTCTATTATTTCTAAGCCACGTTTTCTTTCAAGTTCAAGGCGACCATGTTTTAGTTTATTTATTGTTTCAGCAATGTTTTCAATAACTTCAAATTCCACAATTTTTTCGCCTTCATAATTATCATCAATAATTGTAACAACAAATTTATACTTACCTAAACCTTCAATTAATTCAACTAAAGTATTATCTTTGTATAATTTTTGTTCAATATTAAGATCAATAGTCTCTTTTAAACTTACAATTGGTTTAGTTATTGTGTTGATATTTATGTAATTTTCCTTTTCAATTCCTTCAATAATGATATTATCTGAAATATCTTTTTTCGCAATCGTTATTTCAAATTCTGTTTGTGAATCTTTTTCGAATTCATATGAAGTTTTATGAACTATTTCTACAACCATTATATATGTACCGGCATTGCGTAACTCAACTTCTGTTTTTGATGCATCACCACTTCGGTAATACCATGCCTTAAAGGCACTAGCAGTTGCACTTTCAAGATAACCTTCAATATTTTTAGTGTAGTCGAAACCTTCAAAGATTTCTCCTGTATAAGTATAATTAGTTATTATATTTACTACTCTTACTTGAGGTTTTATTACTTCAAGCATAGCATCAACAATTGTAACATTATAATTACTATTAGCAGCAGTGCCTGTAATTTTGTGTATTCCACCACATAAATGTTTGTGATAATTTTCTTGTGTAATTGTTTTACCATTCATGATAACGTACATCGTGAGATTCAAATCATCATTTTCACATAGTGTACCAGAACTAATCACATAACTAAGTTGTGACATAAGGTCAGCATATGATGTTTTATTGTTAATTGTAAGATCATTAATAGTAACCTCAATTGCGCGAGGAGTTATTGTGTAAATAGAATAATCACCATTTGTATAAGAGACCCTAATGTTATAATTGTTTGATTTAGTGTTAACTATTAGTTTATATTCTCTTGCATCAAGTCCTGTTTCTTTTAAAACCTCTAGAATTTCACTTAATTCTTCATTTTCTTTTAAAGTACCACTTATTACTGTTGGAACGACTTCTTTTATCATATCACCATACACAGATGTTTCATTAGGAACTTCTATTAAAATAGCGCGTTTTTCAATAGTATAAATTCCATTAACAAATGTTATATGATAATTTTGATTTACTACTTCACCTTTAATTAAATAAGTATTAGCATCTAAACCATCTTCTTTATATAATCTATAAATTGATTTAACATCTACTGATTCATCTTTCTCTGCTAAACCTTGAATTGTACCTGTTAATTCTACTAATGATTCTCCATAGATACTATTCTTATCATCAATTAACACTGTAGCGTTACGTTTAGTAATCACATATGCATCAGCACCATTAATGAATTCTACTTGATAGTTATCATTTACAACTTCACCTATAATGTCATAACTACCAACGATATCACCTTTTTCTCTTGTTAATTTGATTATAGCATTAAGCGTATCAGCACTAGGAATTTCTGTTAAAGATTTAGCACCAAGAATTGTATCGGTATCACCATATACTTGTTCTACTTTTGTTATTTCAACAATTATTTGTTTTTTAACAATAGTATATTCTCTAATTTCTTGAGTTTTTAAAATATAATTTTCAGCATCAGCACCAGTTAAACCTAAAGTTTCAACGAAATAATTACCAACATTAACATTAGTTGTGGCTTTAGTAATAACATCGACATCATCTGTTTCTATTTTTGATGTAACTACAAATAATGGATTTTGAATTGCTCCATTATATACTAACTCTTTCGTGGTAATGTCTACCATTATTTCTCTTCGTTCTACTTCGAAAGTTGCTTTATTTTGATATTCAACTTCATTAACAGTAACATTAATTGTATAAATACCTGCCTTCTTTATAACACTAGTATCTTTTCCTGTTAAAGTGTAAGAGATACCATCTACAACTTCTTCTTTAGTGTCATGTTTTACAACTTTAATATTAGGAATTACTTCTATACCATCATACACTTTGCTTGGTAAAAGTAATTCTACTCCATTAGAGGTGAATGTTACTTCAACATCATAATAAGTATTGTCAATTAAAATAGTAATTTCACCTAAAGTAATATTTTCAATTTCATAGTATTCACTACTTATGATTGGTTTAATTTTATATGTTCCAATATCTAAAATATCTAAAACATTTCCAAGTTTATCAATTGAAGTAATATATATATTATTTTGATAAAGTTCATAACTGAATTCATAATTATCATCAATATTACCACTAACACTTATTTCTATATCCGATATTTTAGTCGCGGAAGCTTTCATTATATCTTTATGATTTAATACAGCAACATCAATTTTACGTTTTGTTATTTCATATGTACCATTTTCTACTATTATGTTATAACCTGGATGTTTTTTGATTGCAGTTATAGCGTAACTACCGGGTTTTGTACCATCTTCTTTTATTAAATCTACAACATCTTTAATAGTATCATTATTTAAAAGATTAGCAGTAGCGCTCAATTCTAATAATTCATCGCCATAAGTGCTCATCTTATCATCAATAATTATCTTTACATCAACAGCTGTGACATTATTTGTATCACACACTAAAATATCTTTGGCATCATAATAATCTACATCATATACAAAATCTGCTTTGATACCATTACTATTTACTATATACGTTATATTTGCTACTACAGCATTTTTCTTAGTACCATCTAAGAATGTTAAAACAGCATCAGCCTTTGTCGCACCATAAGGAACTGTTGTTACAGTTATTTTAGCAGGAACTATTTCGATATAATCAAGATACTCACTTATTATTTGCATCAAGTATTCGGTTTCTTTAGCAGTTCTATTTTCTTTAAGTGCGGCTAACTCTTCATAGAGTTTAACGGCATCGTTTATTAAATCGTTAGATGATTTAAGCATATTATAATTATTTTTATAAATAGCTACTTCCATACTGCTAACATATATATCATGGGTTAAATTAACTAAATACTTACTAGATGATAATTCCGCATTTAGTGTTACGTATTTAGTATTATCGATAGATGGGGCTAAATCGATAACTTCTGTTTTACCTTGATAGAAAGTAACTAATGCTTTAATATCGAGTGGTTTAATAGTGCTACCTACTTCATCATATACTAATTCGTAATTATTAGTATTTTGTAATTCTATTGTTTTCACCACTTCATCAAGGATCGTTAAATCATTCATGACAACACTTGCATAGTGATTATAGAAATCGCTTAGTGATTTGTAATATATTTCATCAACCGCTACGTTCGCTATGAATTTACCAAGAGCGTTTGTTTTATATATATTACCAGCTATTTCAATACTGATGTTTTCTATTTCTTCACCAATATAGAATTCTACATCGCTATAGTATTTACCATCTTTAAATTCTAAGAATCTTCCTTTTAACAATTCATTAATTACTACTTCTACATTTGGATGATAAGTAGAACTACCTGAGTTACCACTATAATAACTCATAATGTATTTTTCAAGGATAAATTCATCATCATTATAAGCTTTATATGTCTTACCATTTTCTAGTGGGATTCTTCCATATAAGCCGTTTATTTCAGCTTTTAATTCAAAAATACTTCGGTTATCAGTGTAACCTCCGCCAGCACCATCAGTAATAATCTTAGGTGCAACATCAGCATCTTCTGCTACTATTATAGTACCTGTATTTGATGTAGTTTGGATTATTCCAAGGAACAATCCTTTAACGTCTAGTGTACCATTATTAATTAATATGCCTATTTGACTAAAGCCATTAGCCTTTAAGATGCTTGATGAAGGATATTCTTTACCACTCTTTGGTGCTTGTAACAAGCCATTATAGACAAGTAAACCACCTTTTTTAGCAATTTCAATAGTTCCATTTTCTTTAATTTCGATAATTGAACCAGGCATTAATTTGTAGTATTTTTCTAAAATTACTTTCGCATCCGCATTTATTATAAAGTTATAAGTATACGGGATAGAAAGGGTCATTTCGCTTGATCCATAACCTTGAAGAGAAAACTCACCCGCGGTTATTACGCCATTTACTTCAACAATATTTAAACCACTATCACCTAAATGAACTGTATTATATCCATGATTAACTGCTTTTCCATCATATGTAATTACTAAACTACTTCCCTCATGAAGCCAAATTAATGATCCTTCACTTGAAGCCGTTCTATTTTCTATTTTATCAACTAAAACTACATCTTGAGTGTGAATAGAACTCCAGAAATATAGAGAAGTTGTTCCTAAGATTTTTGATCCATAATTAACTATTTTTTGACATTGGATGTTAGCTGTTGCGAATTGTACAAATGGGAACTGGTTAGCCCCATAAAGATCAGAAGTATTAGTACCACCTGAATAATTATCTACCATAAATGGTTCTTTTAAAATAGCTCCATCATTTAATGTCAATACACCGCTTCCTACAACTAATCCTCTTACATCCATTTTCCCATTGATTATTAAAGAACCATTGTTAACAAGTTTCGCATAAGCACCACTTGTCATACCTTGAGAAGCTTGGTTTGGTGCGTGTTGTACACCACCAACTATCAATTTACCATTAATAGTTACAGTAGCATTTTCACTAACTGTTAACGTTACATAAGGTTTGATACCTCTACCCCATGATGGGCGTTTAACATTAGCTGTGCCTATCTTCATTCCTTCTGTATCATCTAATTCAAATGGTAAAAGAATTGTAACATTTTCATTAATTGTAATATCATTAGATATTTCCATATCGGCAAGTATTCTAATGAATACTTCACTAGCAGAAGCCGTTGCATTAAGCGCTTCTTCTAGGGTTGCATAGAATAAATTATTACACATTATTTTTGAATTTTCCGTTATGAAAATAGCTTTTACATTTAACGATTTAGAAAGATTATAAGTAAGTGTTGTTTGTCTTGATAAAATTCGACCATCTTGGTCTACCCAACCATAAAATTTTTCACTAGTATTTGTATTTGTAGCTGTCAATATTGCTTTCTTTCCAGCAGCAACAGTGCTTCCACTAGGTATTTCTACGTCATCAATTTTGGCCGTAATTGTCGTAGTAGAAGAATTAGTCTCATAACTAAATTCAAAGTTAGCTGAAATGAAACCAACGTTCGCAATACCTGCCATATCATCACGATCTCTACTATAACCATCTTTTACGTAACCGATATATACAATTGTTTCTTCATCTTCAGCTCCTGATACTGGTATAATACCTTTTTGCCATCCAGTTTCACCTTGAGCTAGGCTTGTGTTTGTTTCTTGTAAATTAGCGCCAGCATATCCTACAAGATTAGCATATTCTGGAAGCACATGACCATAAGATTCCCAATCTGATGATAAAACTTTTCCAAATTCTAGTACTGTGTTTATACCATATAATAATTTATCACCACTATCAGCTGTACTATATCTATTAGCATTCGCTTCACTACTTACGAAATAATCAAATATAATTACTCCGCTTCCCTTTACCTTAAAAGCAGCACCTGATGTTGTCTTATCCATATTACTATTTGTTGTAACATAGGCAAATTTACCATCGGTTGATTTCTTATTACTAAATATTAAAGGGTATGTTGTATCATTAATTAATTCGATTGGTTTTGATTCAGGAAGAATTAAATATTTATTAATGTCAGGAATTAGATTAATATATAACTTAATTATTGTATCTTTTGCTTCATCATCAGTGTAAATGAAATCTATTTCGTGACTTTGACTAAAATCAGATAATGTATAAAAATACTTGCCTTTATCCGATAATAGTGGAAGTTCTTTTCCATTATCGTTCACTTTAACACTATAACCTTGTATATCATTAACTTGATATATCATTTGCGTATCAGTTAAGATTTCTGTAAGAATTATTTCATCATAGTTCACAACTGAAGCATTGCTTATTTCTACACCATTTTTTAATACACTATATTGAATTTCATTTTGGATATTTATTTTTTCTTTGAAAACTACACATATTTCAATATCTGTAGTCACTCTGATAAAATCATTATTTTGAGAAATAAGTTCACCATATGTTCCATCAGCTTTTTTAATTTTATATCCTACATATTCCCAGTTCGATTGAGGAAGAGTTTCTGCATTTAGTTGGAATTCATTGAAAGTTTTATATGTGTTTTCTGTATTCATCGCTTCTTTTACAAAGCCATATATATCATAAACACTACCCTCACCAATAGTAGTTACTTTTACACTATGGTCAGTAGCTTTTAAAGCTTGAACATTTCTAATTGAACATGCATACCACGCGTAGTATGTAAACATTATTTTGATTGTATGCGTTCCTACTGTATCAAAGTTATAGGCAAATGATTTATAATTGTAATCACCATTATTACCATCACCTGAAAGGAGAATTTCTTTACCATCAAATATCGCTGTAACTTTATTTGCTTCATATGTTGTATCATCATATTCAAAATAGAATATATCAGTATCAGTAATTGTAAATGTAACAGAAGCATTTTTAGCTTCATCAGCAACAGTTGTGAAAACTCTTGTTGTTTCATCTAAGACAAATTTTCTTTCATCTTCATATTTATAATAAACATTCGTATCATATAAAGTCCCATAATCACTCGTACTATTTGTCATTTTTCCTCTTGATTTAGGAGCATTATTATTTGTTACAGTGATGTTCTTAATATAAGCAGTATCAAGCCCACCTTTACTGCTTGAATCTTTTTTATAATATACCTTTAATAGAACTTTATCACTTGTTGTATTAGCGAAAGTATATTCGGTCCATTTAGCATTATCTGTGAAAAATTCATCCAAATTAGTATGATCGTTATTTTTTCCCTTAGTATTAGTTACAGTGCCATTTGCATCAAAATATAAATAGTCCCAATTATTCTCAGAAGAACAAGCATATATAAATGAAATTGTTTTACCACTTGCTATTTCAAAAACAACATAACTACTTGTACTGTCTTCTCCTTGATTGCTTGAATATATATATGTTGTACCATTATATGAACCAAAACTCCAAGGGTATGTTTCATTTAAAAGTAGTGAAACTCCTTCATACTTAACGCCTTTAGCGTTACATATATCATAGGTTACATCATCAACTTTTGTGAAAACATTATCTTTAGCTACTACTAAATGACTTTCTAGGTCTATTAAATCACCATCAACAACAATACTATATGCAACCTTTTTATCAAATTCATCTACAGCTGTATAAGGAATTTTACTGTTAGAGGCAACCTCAGCACCATTAGATTTTATAGTAATAAATTCTGGTACATTTTTAACTGCCAAATAATAAGTGGCAGTACCAAATGAATCTAAACTATAATTGAGTTCACTCTTTTTGAGAAAATTACTTAGCGAAGTAAGGGCTTCACCATTTTCATTCTGAGCTTCTAGTAATAAATCAAGATTTGTTAATAATTTAACATCAGCAACGTTTATACCATTTAATGAGGCTTTTACTTTAACTGCATTAAATCCTTCTTTAAAATCTATTACTAATTGTTTTGTTTTTGATGTAGTCTTTACACCATTGTGAACAACTTCGACGTCTACTTCTAATCCAAAATTAAACACACAATTAGTCGCATTTTTAGTTGTAACATAATTAGGGTTATTAATTATATCAGCATAAATATCATTTTCATCAAGTATAACTTCATATAAAATAGAGCCAACATTATTGGTTTGACCAACTGTTAAAAAGTATTCATAAGTTAATTTATTATATTTATCGTATATTTTATTATACTCTTCAACTATTTTTTCACTTACATAAGGAGCTACTACATCGATACCTAATTGTACAGGCCACATATTAGAGTAGCATTCACTTACTATCGTATTGTTATTTCCTTTTCCGTTAAATAAATATACACTATTTCCTGTTGCGATGAGGTATGAATTAATGATATTAACGTTTTTAATTACCGAAGCGTATTTGTCATGATTGATACTATACACTACACCTGCAGTATAACCATTCGAACCACCATTAGCCATACTATTTGTGATGTTAACATTTTCTACTTTAATGCTTGCTTCACTCATGCATGTAACAAATGCAAGATACAGTGAATTAGTAAAATTTTCCACTCTACCGATGTAACAATTATTGATATTACAATTTATGATTTCTGTACCAAAGGCTTTATTAACACCGACAATAATTGCTACTTTATTGAATAATGTGTTTCCACATAGTACCTCAATGTTTTCAAAATTGAGGTTTTTAATCGTTGTCTTCTTGTTGAAGGCGCTAAATATTCCATTACCGATTTCATTATTCGCAATGATATTAGCATTTTTAATGACATGATTATTACCATCTAAGGTTCCTGAGAAATTTTCAATTGGAGACCATTTTTGACCATTAATATCAATGTCAACTAGTAACTTAATTGTATAATTAGAAAAATCAAATCCTTTCTTACACATATCAGCTAAACCTAAAAACTCAGCTGCACTTGATATTTCTAAAATATTATCATCATAATCAAAGAAACTTCTATCTACTGTTTTACCATCCCAAACACTAGCATCACCATTTGCTTTAACACTTTTTGAGAAAATTATATTTCCGCCAAAGATTCCTAGTGCTAACGTCATAATAAGTAAAACAATATTGATATTTTTTAGAGATTTGAATATTTTATCTAATAACTTATTTTTTATTAAACTATTCATATTAGATTACCTTTCATTTCATTTTTTTAATTAATCTATTTATCTTTTAATATATCGTAAGCAGATGTATCAAATATATCTTTTTCTTGCTTTTCAACTGTTAATGAACTTGTTGCATCATATAACAAGAAACGGAATTTTTCTTTACCTGCAGTATAATATATAAATTTAGGATTGCTTGGTGAAAAATAATCTACATCAACTGTATAATCATGTAAATCTTCTTTAGCAGTAGATGTTGCTTCATCAAGTGCAACACAACTATAGTTTTTACCACCACCATAATACGCAATCGCACCATTAACATAAGTCTCACCATTATAACTAGCTAATATTTTTTCATGTGATATATCTTCATCATAGTATTCTTTTAATAGACTACTGAAATTCAAATTGAAACCTATTTTAGAAGCCACCGTTGTAAGGTTACCATTACTATCTTTGATCCCTTCAATTAAAGTGTCACTATTTACAGAAGATACCTTTTTCCAATCATAGAAACGTACATCATCTTTTAATCTCAATAATGCAGGGTAACTAGTACCACTAATTCCACCCCAGCCAAGTTCACTACCAAATTTAAAGTTATCACTGAAGTCCCAACCATGGAGAACTAATCCCCCAAACATCGCTTCAAGACCTATGCTGAATAATCCGGCATTCATAAATACACAGTTTTGCACCGTGATATCTGTTAGAATATAATTATTGTAAAATTTTTCATCTTTATAATTATTATTATCAATTACATAGTTTTTAGTGCCATCACTTAAGTATGGTGATGCATCATCATAATAACTTACGTTGGTAATAGCATCTTGTGTCGTACTAATTGTTTTATTTGTAACACGTGTTGTTTTCATCACTTGGTTTGTACCAATCTTTAATAAGAATTCACGAGCATTAGTAAAAAGTGTTTTTGAGAAAGTAGCAGTTATGCGGTAATCACTAGGATTAAAGGTAGTATCGGTATGAGCTTTACCAAAAACTCTAACTGCAGTTCTACCATTATTTATTCTTGAGTAAGAAACATTACAATTATCGCCAACTATTTCTAAAACAGTACCACAATAATCTAAATTAGTTAAATCATATTCACCATTACTTGAGGCGATGCTTTCATCATTACATCCTTTTAATTCAACATTATGAATATTTATATTATCCTTTAAAACTGCAAAAATAATATTATCTTGAGATTTTACTGCTAAGTTGTTTGGAGCACCGTTATAATCTTTATTGTATCTTACTAAATCAATTGGGCCACGATAAACGCGCGTACCAAATTTTTTATTTAACAATTGTGTCAAATTGTCTGCTGATATAGCGTAACCATTTCCATATAAATCTGTTGATATTTCTACTGCGTAACGAATAACTGCATCTTTTAATTTACCAGTATTTTTATAATATGTAACATCACAAGTAGGATCCATCGTTGTAAGACAACTTAATGCATACTTTTCATAATTATCATCTTTAGTCATTTTTTCTAGTTCTGGTGCTAGCATAATATTGTTTTTCAAAACCATTACGTATTCTTTATCTTCAATATTCTTGCTGCAAACCATCAACTCTTCATATGTAGATATATTTATACCATTACTTAAAACATTTAATTTGATGCTAGTTGAAGTATTGAGGTTATTCTTATCGATAACATCTACTTCCACTAAGCCTGTTTTACCTCCTAAATAGAAATAACCATCTTCACCAATTGTAAGGATATCTTCATCACTACTTGTTAAAATTAATTTAGAATAATCTATTTTTTCACTACCATTAGATAACATTCCAATTAAAGGTAGTCTCATTTTATGATCTTTATCAAACGGAATTAAACTCTTTAAAGATGTAGCACTATCAAATGAATAATATCCAAGGGTAGGAATTTCAGTGAATGATCCACTAACAACTTTAACAGGCATCTCATCATTATCTATTGCGAGAGATACATAATTGCTGTAGATTTTAACTTCTAGTGTTTCAACATCAAATAATTTTACCCCCGTGTCTTTTTGTGTGATTGAACATGTTAATTTAAATACACCTTCTAATTTATTAGTAGGTTTTATAAAACATCCAAAATAATAATTATTAGTTAATGGATTAACTTCCGCAAGTGTTATAACTTCAGCAGCATCTTTTTCTGATAAGCTAAATTTAACACTTACCTTTGATATATCTTTTATATCTGTATATAAAGTTGCAACTCTTGTATTTGAGGCATTCTTTCTCATCAATACTTCTAAGTTTTTATCAGCGTAATTAGCATATGTTAATAATGTTTCTTCAGTATGGTTTATACCAATAATAACTGCAACATAGTTAACATCACTAACCTTTACAAGGATTACATCAAGTTTATCACCTATTTGAATAGCGTATGTCTTTTCATTTGATAAGAAATCTTTAGGATTATTAAATTCATACTCACCTGTTTGATCATCCCATGAAAGAGCTTTTCTTGTCATAGTAGAACCGAGAACAACAATTTTATTATTACCATCTAAATCAGTTACTTTAAGAGCACCTATGCTTGTTGGCGCTAACTCTTCTTTTTCAGTACTTCCAAAGCCACTTACTTTAACAGTTGTCTTATAAGCATATTTCAAATCTAGTGATTCATCTTTTTTTATTATTTCAGTCAAATCTAAAACTTCAATCTCAGGTTCAGGATGAACAACAGGTTTTTCATGTGGTGTTACCTTCACTATAATAGCACTTAAAGTCGTACCTTTTACATCGTCGCGAACTACTAATAATTCTAGTTCATAACCTATTTTTATTCCTTTAGTTTTTTCATTAGTTAAGAAATTACTAGGATTACTAAATGTATATACACCTTTTTCTTTATCCCAAGTAAGAGCGTTAGTTGAAGCGGTTGATCCAATTACTACTACTCTATTTTCACCATTTAAATCTGTCGCTTTAAAACAACCAGTTTCACTTGCTGCATCATCATCATAACTGAGGTTATTCCCCCAACTTTCAACTAAAACAGTTGTACGATAAGCTTTTTTTAAATTCTCATTAGAATCTAAAGCACATATTTCTTGTAAACTTTTCCCAATTTTAGCAGGTTCTTTAAAACCTTTATCACCACTATTTCCTCCGCCACATCCTACAGCTACTACTGCTAGTACTAATACTAACAACATTCCTAAAATTTTTTTGATGTTTTTCATTTTCTCATTTCCTTTCCTTACTAATTTTCAAATATTTCCATAAATTGATCTTCAAGTGTTTTGTTTGGATTATTCTTTTTAAATTCACTAATTACAATATCTGCAACTATTTCGCCACCATTTATGATATAGGCTCTATCACACGTTTTTTCAACAGCATCTAAATTATGAGAAGAATACAAAACAGCATTACCTTTTTCTTTGTAAACTTCCATATAGTCCCTTAGAGCTTTACTAGTCTGCGGATCAAGACCTGTGAGTGGTTCATCTAAAAGCCACAATTTAGGACGATGGATTAAATTAGCCATTAAACAAATTTTTTGACGCATTCCATGTGAATAAGAAGAAATTAAATTATAAATTGCATCTCCAAGCTTAAAGACTTGTTGCATTTCTTCAATTCGCTCTTTTCTTTTGTCTTCTGCTACACCATGGATATCTGCAATAAAATTTATATATTCAAACCCTGTCATCTTTTCAAACATAGCATGATTATCAGGAACATAACCAATTTCATTTTTAGCTTTTAAATCATCTTTAACAATATCATAACCGCATATCTTAATACTACCTTTATCAAAAGAGAAAAAACCTGTTAAACACTTTATGGTAGTAGATTTTCCTGCCCCGTTTTTACCAAGTAACCCAACTATTTCTCCTGCATAACAATCGATATTTATGTCTTTTACCGCATAGGTCGTTTGTTTATTATATTTTTTATATAAACCTTTTATTTCTACTATTTTTTCTTTCATTTACTTTCACCTAAATAACATTAACTAATATTTTAATTGTTTTTTCTTCATTTGAAATATTACCATTTTCATCAAGTAAAACATATTTATAAGTTACGCTAACATAACTACTTCCTTTTTTAACTCCTGTTACTTTCCAACTGAACTTATCTGTAATAACTAGCACTTGTTCAGTTACGTTTTGAATGCTGAATTTACCCGTACCTAAAAGATAATCTCTTCCAATATTATATTTTTCTTGTAATTCTTCATCAAGTGGTAAATATTCAGTTATCGTGGTTTCTTCACCCACATTAATTGTTATTTCTCTTTTTTCAAATTCAATTATTTTTACATCTTCTTTATTCATGTCTTTAGTTTTAATTCCCAAGGGTTCTGAGCAAATAAAATTAAAAGTTACAGCATCACTTCGATCCATCGCATTAACTCTTACCTTTACCCATCCGAGTGATTTAGGAATTACTACGCCATCATCCGTGACTTCTACTTTTGCCTGCGGTTTGTTTTCAACTTCTTCGATAGTATATTTTAGTGTAATATTTACATCTTTTGGCATCACTATCGCCTCTATTTTTAGAAGAGGATTATTTTCTAATTCTTTAGCGATATCCACTACCCTTGTGTGACGTCCATCTACACTAACACTTGTAACAGTAGGCTTCACAACTATTGCGGTTTTTTTAATTACAACACTTGTTGTAAAAATTAAAATGATTGGAATTATTAGTATTAGAATTATTATTTTTTGTTTCATAACTCTTTACCCCTCAAATTCATGATATCTTTTATTTAACGATTTTATCAAATATAGATACGATAATACTAATATTACAACTACGCTAATAGTTAAAAAGCCGATGGATAACCACATAGCTAAAGCGCTAGATTTAAGAGTTGAAACCACTACGGATAGTGTGAGTGAACCTCCTCCTAAAATAATTGATACGATAAGACCTAGGAAGATAACAACCGATGTTCCAACATTTTCTTCCGCATCATCACTATTAGTTATTTTAGGATTATTTAAGTCTTTTCTCGTCGCAAACATTATTTCTGATGCCGATAAGAGACTCGCAATTATAAATATAACTAAGGCTTGATACCACGTAATGAAGCCTGTTGCGAGAAGTATTACATCACTTGCGATAAGGCCTATTTCCGAAACAATTAAACAGAACAAAACTTTACTTAAAACGATTTGTTTACCACTAACTGGTAATGTTTTTAAAATATAAAGCATCTTTCCATCTCTTGAAATATTTGTGGTACAAAAAGTATTTGTTATTACAACAAACATTGTTATTACAAATATCGCTAATTCATAATCACAATTCACTAAAGCAATACCAGGTATTTTAATCATCATTTCTTTCATAATATTAACACAAACATATATCATAAATGGCAGAGTAACTGTCGTCGCAAGATATTGGAATGCATAACTTGGTGTTCTTAAAACCACCTTAAATTCTTTTATAATTAGGCTTGTGATAATATTCTGTTTTTTATATCTTACTTTAGGTGTTTTTTCTCTTTTATTTATGCCTTCAAGTTTGATTTGAAGTAGTTTTTTGTATACTACACCAACAATAAAAACACTAAGAACAACACACAAGAAAGATAGTCCAATAATTATCATTAATGATAAAAAATAATTTTGATTTATCATCATTTTCGCAAATAAATTAATCGGATATGCACGATCACATATTTTTTCTATTACTGCTATTCGCCGCAATTCAAAGAAGTATGTCATATCACCACTTTGAAGTAGGGCGGTTAAAACATTTAAAAATATACTATATAAATAAAAACCAATACCCAAGATTATTACATATATTACTAGATGGAGGATAAATTTCTTTTCAATAAAATCCATCACATAATTGTATCCAATTGATAATACGGCGGCAATTCCACATGATACCATTGGAATTAAGAAAAGGTGAAGGACAATTGAAGAATAGAACGCTACTCCACTTGCATAACTACTGATATTAGCCACTACAATGCTGACGGGTATTATGATTATAGCAGTCGATGCTATTTGAGATAAATATATTTTAATTAACTTATACAAGAAAATGCTCTTTGAACTAATTGGATGAACCATAAGAACTTCCATATCTTTTGTACTCATCGTTGTCGTATATATCTTTTTCACACCCAGTAAAACGTTAATTACGATGATTCCTCCATAAGTTATGGTAAGTATTTCAAATAATCTTCTTATTTCATTTGATGGATCATCAAACGTTTTTGTAATATACATTTTAGTAAATTTATAATACACATATATAAATGTTCCATAAAGAATGAGGATTAAAAGGATTGTGGATATGTATCCTAATATATCTTTTTTATTTCTTTTAAAAATTGATAAAAACCTTTCAGTAAAATCTTTTTTAAATAAAATTAGTACTTTATTCATAAAATCTCCTGTTGATACGATTTTCCCCCTCTTTACTTGTTTATTATAACATATTGAAATTACAAAGCCTTATTTTACGTACCTACTAGTTCTAGTAAAAGACCTACCTTTGTACTACAAAAGCTAGTAGATAATTATTATTTAAAAAAAGCAGTTCTATTAAATACCCTTTAAAAGGATATATAGAACTGCTTTTTATTATTAATTTTCTATTATGACTAGTGTTTGACCACCACTAACTGTTTCACCTTTTTTTACCCATATTTCTTTAACTGTCCCTGATATTGGTGAAACAATTTCGTTTTTTAACTTCATTGCTTCTAAAGATAATAGCGTACTTCCTTTAGGCACTTTATCACCAACATTTACGGCTATATCTAATACTTCTCCTGCCATTGGGGCTTTAATTATTTCTCTTACTTTTTCTAAGGATGGTTCACTATTAAAATCCACATCAGTATCAACAATTATGATAGGTGCTATACCATGTCTTTTTTGATATACAAGTGATGATTCTTTTTCACCTTGGTTAGAAACGACGAAACATTTATCAATAACAGTTGGGAAAGGAGTTCTTAAAAAGTAACTACCTTTTTTATCAAGTGTCGCACATCCTTTAGCAACAGCATAATCTGTAGGTCTTTTTACATCTACTTGATCGATATAACAAGGTATCGTTACTTTGTCAATAGTGTTTTCACAAACACATCCAAGATATAGATTATTGCTGTTGTTTGCGGTATTAGGAGTAGTGTATATACTATTATCTACATTCATAGGTAGTATATATGTATCTAGTGCGTTGTTAAAGGCTTTTTTATAAAATTCATTATTAAGCCAACTGCGTACATCAGAATATTCATAGTTATTAGGTTTAATCATTTTACCATCAATCATTCGTTCACGACACATTGAGGCATATTCTTGTCTATCAAGAATAGTTTCACTTAATAAAATATATGCACTTTCTTTTCCTTCATCATTTTCAGTTTTTTGAACTGTCCATTTAATTGGCATTACTTTAAAGTAATAAGTTTTACCAGCCTCAAGAGCAGTTTGATCTGATGTGTAGTAATTACTAATATTAACATCAGCTACTACTTTTTCGTAACGTGCTCCGTCACTTCCCAAATAGTAACCATCTTTATCAGGGGTATCACTTGTTATTTTAACATATTCTTTTTTTAAATCTTGAGGATATTCTCCAAAATAAATGGTTTCACCATCTTTTTTTCCACCAATAGATGCCCATTTAACTTTTAAAATGATTGTAGCAGTTTTATCTTCTGATACGGTATATTTATCAACCACTAATTCATTTGATTCACCTATACCTGGTTTTTTAGCTATTAAATGACCATTTACTAATTTAACTAATCCTCCATTACCATCGTATGTAATATCAATCTTAAAGCCTAGTGACATAAGACTTGTAATTGCTTCTTTATAATAATTGTTATAAAGTTTAAGTTTAGCATCATACATACCATTCTTTATTTTACCCTTAGCGAAGAGCCCAAGTTTGGCATCTTTTTGTGGTATTACTTCTATTACTGTTTCAGTAAATCCCGCTTGTTTTAATCTTTCATTTTCTTCTGTGATAAATTTTTGTCTTTCTGTATAACGCTTTTCTTTTACTTCTCGTTGTTTTAATTCTTTGTAACTTTTATTGACTTCTACAAATAACGCTCTACCTTCATCATCTAAATCAATATTCGATAATAAATTATATGCAGTTTTAACATCGCCATCGGCAAATGCCTTTCTTACTTTCGTATATGTCTCTTGCATATATTGATATGTATTCTGGCAATCTTCAAGTTTATCTTTAGCATCACAGAAATCATCTGCTTGAGTTAATTCTTCAATTGCCTCTTTGTAATTGTTGGTTAAAATATAATTTACTGCAGCATCATAATGCTTTTTACATTTATTATTTTTTATTATCTTATTGCTGATTGACAGTAACTCTTCTTTATATTCAGCGTCCGCAAAAGTTAAAGCTTTTTTAAAGTTTTTATTATTTGTAATATCACTCGTGTAATTAACTAAATCGCCGGCTTTAGTAAGTGATAAGTCGATTAACATTAATAAAAAGTAAGCTTTGGCATTTTCAGGATCAATATTTAAAATATTATCAAGAACTTCTTTGGCTTTAGGATAATCTTCATCACTGATTAAAATTTCACTTCTTCTAAGTAAAGGAGATACGTTATTATTGATATTTGTGTTTTGAATTGTTTGTTCCACCACTATTTGCTTTTTAATGGTTCTATCAAAGATTTTATCAATACCTCTTACAAGATCTTGAATAAATCCTAATTTATTCATATCCTGAGCTTGGAACAACGCTAATTCTTCTGGTAACTCGTAAGCTTCCATATCTCTGTAACATGGTATAATATATCTTTTTTGGTCCGTATCATCCATCATACTGATGAATCTACTCCACTCATTTTTAACCCATACCGCATTATAATATTCTGGCTTTGTTCCTATTACAAGCATAACTTTAGCACTTGATAAGGCAGCATATATATATGGTTCATACTTAGCACCAGGAATACTTTCAAGGGTTATTTTTGAGAAGAATACCCGGTATCCTTTACTTACTAATTCATCATATACTTCTTGGGCTATTACAGAATCCCTCGTTCTTTTTCCTTCAGAACTTGTTTCTTTATAACAAATGAATATATCATAAGGCTCTTCTTTTTGTGATATCATCAATATCTCTTTTTGCAATCTATTGATTTCTTCAGCTTCTGCTTGATATATTCTTTTAGCTACCACGTCACTGTTTTCAATGGCTGCTAAATAATCAATGTCATCAAAAATTGATTTTAATTGTGTTCTATGACATGTAGGAATCTTTCTATTTGTAGCTTTATCATCAACATATTCTATTCCATATCTACAAAGTAATAATCCCCAGTGAGCTTCTGCATCTTTAGGATTTTCATTAATAATGTTTTCATATGTTATGATAGCTTTATCAAACATATTATTTAGTCTTAAACTATTAGCTCTGTTATGAAGGGCGGCTAGCTTTTCATTATCTACAATATTAGGAACCGTTTGTTCTCTTTCACAATATTCACATCTAGCCGTTGTGGCTCCTTCTGGAACGTTAATTATAGCCCCACATGCTTTACATTTAAATTCTCTCATATATATCCTCTTTTCTATTTAGCACTGCGTATTTTAATACTTCTTTCTTTTACTAAAGATATGACTTTATCTATTTGATACGATACCTTTTCATAATCATTATCATAGTATGCTGATTTCAAGGAGGAATAATTATCATTGATTTCATCTTCGATATCTTCTACAATGCTCGTAGAAATAGGATCAGTGTAAATTATCAATTCATATAGTTTAGCGAATTTTTCCCTTAATGGTTCGTATTTAAACTCATTATTAAATACTTTTATATCATCCCTTAATGTTTTCATAAACTCTTGTTTAGCCTTTGCTTCTGCTTCATTTTCCTTTAAGGCATCTTTATAAAATTCCACTTTAATAATGCTTATTACTTCTAATCCTACGATTATTACATTAACTATTAATACGAGCCAAAGCGGTACATTAAAGAAATTATTAAAAATCGTTACAAGTATTGTTATAATAAAAGTTACGACAAGATATATCAAACTAACCCTTACAAGAGGGATGCCGTATACCTTAATTTTTAAGTTTTTTTCTTTGTAAAAAGCTACATAAAATGTATATAATTGAGCCAAAATAGCTACCATCATAAAGATATATGAGGTAATATAAACACTTAAATTTACATAGTTAAAAGGGATTATGAAATAGCATAAAGAGAATATTAAAGCAATTACACCTAACGCAATAATAAATCTAATTTTATTTTTCATATTTATTCACCCTTTTTTGTTCCGCAATTAGGACAGAATGGTGTCGTTATATTTTTCATCCCACATTCACAATCCCAGGTATTATTTGTTGTAGGTTTCTTACAGCCACACTCTGGGCAGAATGGTGTCGTTATATCACTTTTTCCGCAGTTAGGACAAACCCATGTATTGTTCGGTGTCGGTTTTTTACTTCCACAATTAGGGCAGAAAAGTGTTGTTACTTCGCTGTGACAATTAGGACAAGTCCATTTGTTTTGACTTACTGGTTTTTCTTCTTTAAGATTTAACGTTGGATTGACCGTGTTTTTAACAGTACTAGCTACTTCACCCATTACTCCAAGGCCTACTCCTAAACCTACCATATCATTCATCAATCCTGTCACTCCCCCTACTTGACCTTGATTTTCCATAGCAGCTTTAGCAACTTGACGTTGTGTCTCTTGTTGATATGTGTAACCTTTCATTTGCATTTCTTTAGCTTCAGCTTCAGCCTTTAGGCGATACGCTTCAGCAGATGCTTGCGCTTTGATAATTTCTTCTTGAGCGGCCGTTTGTGCCTCAACCATTTTACGTTGTTGTGCGGCTTCGGCTTCAGCTTTTTTGATGCGTTCTTCTGCCACAAGCAAATATTTTTCAGCATATTGTTCTTTTAAACGTTTGAAGTTTGGATCATCATCTGGTGTCATAATTGTTGTAATAAAGAATTCTGGCATTATCAAGCCATATGCTTCGAGGGCTCTATTAATTTCATTCTTCAAAACATTTGATATTTCTTCAATGTGTTCATCTACTTCTAAAATATTGATTGCTTCTTCTCTTATTGTCTTAGCCAAGAAAGACTTAACTTTAGCGGTAACTAATGCTTTGAATTTTCCTTTCATTCCCACATTTGAGTAATCACTTCCCATTAAATCATTTTGATTTAATTCACCTGTTGTACCTACTACTTTTATTAAAAGTTTTCTTGGATCATTAACTTTAATATTAAACTCACCACAGGCACCTAATTCAACATGCATGCCTGTTGCGGGATCAAACATTCTTATACGTGTATCAGTTCCCCATTTTATGCCCATTTGCGTTGTTAAATTAACATAGTAAACCTCTGCATGGAACATATTTGTATCTGATACAGTTGGAAGCTTATAAGTTTTATTTAATAATGGAATATTATCAGTATTAAGTGTGTATCTACCAGCTCCGAAGGAATCAAGAGCTTTACCATCTTTTAAGAATACAGCTTCTTGTGATTCATGAACAATAAGTTGTGTTCCCAAATTGAAATCTTCAACAGGATGTTTCCATACTAAGACATCATTAGGTCCTTCATATTTTATTACTGATATTATGCCATCTTTAGTCAAATTTTGTTTTAAAATTTGTTCTTTAACATTAATTGTTGTATCACATAAAGGGCAAGTATATGTTGTAGCATTTTTATCTACCGTTAACTCGCAAGAACAAGTTGGACATTTGATTTCAGCAGTGTTTTTTAACGCATCTTCAGTTGCAAGTTTTTCTTTACAAATAGGACAAACAGCTTTGTTTCCTTTTGATTGATCATAAACCACAGTGTTCTTACAATGAGGACAAACAATTGATTTCATCTTATCCTTTTTAATATTTATTACCATACCACAAGTACATTGGATATTCTTTTTTGAAAAAATTGATGTTGATGCTTCATTATAAGCACCGCAATGTGGGCATTCAATTACAAATTTTGCCATATTATTAATTCTCCTCCATATCTGAAATAACTAAATTTTTTAATGAAAATTCTAAACACATAATCATAATCTCATTTCTCGTTCTACCAGTTTTTTCGGCAACTAAATCTATTTCTTTAGCAAGCTCACTTGGCATTCTTGTAGAAACGACAATTGATTCACCTTTGTATTTTTTAGATTGAATCTCAAGTTTCACTTTACTTTCCATAACATTTACCTCTTTCATTAACATTATAATACAAATGTATACAAATGTCAAGGATAAAACATTACAAATGTATACATTTGTATTATATGCAGTATTATTTAAATGATTACAAACTAAAATAAAATAAAAAAGAATTTAAAATCCTCAAGGACTAAAAATTCTTTTTACTTTAAATAATAATACATAAGAATGCTTGAAGCTACCGCAACATTAAGAGACTCGACATCATTATGCATAGGAATTATAACAGAGGTAGTTGCATTATTTAGGAATTCCTTTGAAACGCCATTCGCCTCATTACCGACTATTATTGCGAAAACTGAAGTAGGGATAACCTCATCTAAAGTTCGTTTAGCATCTAAACTAGATACTACAATGTCAAAATCATTATTCTTTAAATAATTAATTATCTTACCCTTTTCTTCTATAATTACTGGTATTTTAAACAAAGCTCCTTGTGTAGCTCTCACCACTTTATCATTATATGCATCTACAGTATCACTTGTTAAAATGACCGCATCCATCCCTAAAGCAGCCGATGTTCTTATAATTGTACCTAGATTACCAGGATCTTGAATGTTATCAAGAACTATTATTTTTTTAAAATCTTTACTAATGTAGTTTTTACATTTCTCTACAACCCCAATAATACCTTGTGTAGTAACAACATTTGAGAGTTTTTTAATTATTTCTTTTGTCACGATATATATATTAACACTTTGATAGTTTTTGATATCAATGGCATCAATATCTAAGATATACACTTCTTTTAGTAAACCATGTTTTAAGGCTTCTTCTACTAAATGATAACCTTCTACTAAATATGTATTAGTCTGTTCGCGATACTTTTTTTCTTTTAGTTTGGCCGTTTCTTTTATTTTATTATTTTGTAAAGATGTAATTTTTTCCATTTTTAACTGACCATTCCTATGAAACTCTTATATAAATAAACATTACTAAGCACAGTCATAGCGATTAAATAAACAACAAATATAATATATACAATTAAATATAAACGTTTATTTTCTTTTTTATTTTTATGATTACCAATAAATGTTAACCAAATAAGGGACATTACAGCTAAAATAATTAGTGGATAAATTGTGTTTATTCCTACTAATTTCCACACATCTGCTTTTTCAGTAATACTTGTTATTTTATCATTTTCAATAAATTTATTTATAATTTTTATTCCCATGAAAACAAGGAACCAGAAATTCGTAAATAGCATCGCAATTATTCCACTCAAGTAATAGAAGTGATTAATACGATTTAACCACTCTAATTTCTTAGGCTTTTTTGCTTCTTCTTTTTCATGTTCCATTTCATGTTTTTTTTCTATTTCTTCAGTAAGTGACAATCCTAATTTACTTTCTAACATTTCATATACATCTTGAAGTTCTTGATATTCTTCATCAGATATTGATGGTGTTCCATCTGTTAAAAGTTGTTCATTATAATTATTTATTTTATTAAAGACTTCCTCTTGTAGTTTTTTTGCTTCTTCGATATCATCAGGAATATTATATTTATTCATAGTTTCCTCCTTCTCATACAACAAATATTATACCCTATGTTGTCTATTATTGCAATTAATTTAAAAAAAATTAAAAGCACTAGAACTTTACTAGTGCCTTAATCATTGTTTTTCATTATTTAGTTGCGATTTGAGATTGAGCCATAGAAACTAAACGACGAGTAATTTCTCCACCAACTGTACCATTTTGACGAGCAGTTGCATCTGGTCCTAAATGTACGCCAAGTTCGTTAGCGATTTCATATTTCATTTGAGAAAGAGCATTTTCTGCACCTGGAACAGCTAATCTGTTTTTGCTGTAAGATGAATTATTCATTGATTACACCTCCTGTCAAAATTAGTATGTACCATTTTGAGGTTTATATAACATTTTTTAAATGTTAATTTATGGTAAATCTAGAATATATCTATTTCATCTTCTACTACTTGATATTTACGTTTAGTGTTTAAAGTAACATGCTCAGTTTTGTCAACTGCTTTATTAATTAACTCTTCAAAATTAAATTTGTTTTCCTCTTTTATACAAACATCTAATCGAGGTTTAATTTGCGGATGTCTTGGAACATACACTGTACAACAATCTTCATGAGGTCTAATCGATATATTAAATGTGTCTATTTTATTAGCAATATCAATTATATCCTGTTTGTCAAACGTTACTAGCGGTCTAATAATTGGAAGTTTTGTAACCTCGCCGATTACGCTCATACTTTCAATTGTTTGACTAGCAACCTGTCCAACACTTTCACCATTAATAATGGCGATGGACTTTGTTTTTTCTGATAACTTTTCAGCTATGCGATACATCATTCTTCGCATTATTGTTATACAGTAATCTTCTCTAACATAATTATATATATTTTCTTGAATGTCTGTAAAAGGCACTATATGGAAATTAATCTTCTGGTTACTTGTATATGGGACTAACTTTTCTAATAAATCAACAACTTTTTGTAAAGCAAGATCTGATGTATATGGTGGTGATGCAAAGTGAACCGCTTCTATTTCGATTCCTTTCTTAATGGAAAGATAACCAGCAACAACACTATCGATACCACCGCTTATCATTAACAATCCTTTACCAAGAATACCAGCAGGGAAACCTCCCATACCATAATATGTTTTAGTATATATATATGTACCCTCATATCTTACATCAATATCGAGTGTAATATCAGGGTTATGTACATCAGCTTTTAAGCCTTCGATACTTTTAAATAAATTTCTACTTACTTCTTTAGTAATCTCAGGGGAAGTATATGGAAAGTTTTTGTCACCTCTTGAGGTTTCTACTTTAAAGGTTTTTCCTAGATAATTTTCACTTTTCATCACTTCTACTGTAGCATCTAATATAGTTTCCATCGTGCTTTCACATCTAGTAGCTAAACTAAATGAATATATACCTGGGATTTTTTTTAATATTTCAACAACATCTAAAGGGTCCGTCCCATTTAAAATAACATAGTATCTTAACCCTTTTGATTCAAATGTTAGTTTATCATATGCCGCAAGAGCACGTTTTATATGTGTGGTTACCGCCTTAATAAATTGATTGCGGTTTGATTTTTTAAGCGCCAATTCGCCATAACGTATTAAGATATGATTATACATAATTTATTTTCCTTTATTTGTTTTACTGATAGTTTTACTGCTGGTAATTTCTTCTAATACTTTTACTAATGTATCTATTTCTTCTTTTGTATTAAGATAAGAAAAACTTATTCTAATTGATGATAAAGCTCTTTCTTTATTATTGGTAACAGCTAAAACGGTTCTTTCAGGTGTTTTTTGTTTAGAGTTGCATGCACTACCTGCTGATAAATATATTTCATGTTTTTCAAAAATGTGAAGCATCGTTTCACTATTAATATTTAAAATACTAATATTAATAATATATGGTGAATAAGAAAAGCTCGGGCTATTAATAATAATATCAGGGTTTTCTTTAACCAAATCTCTAAAATAATCATTTAATTCTTTAACATAAGTGAAATGCTCGTCCATATTTTTAGTAGCTATTTGAATTGCTTTAGCACAAGCAACACTACCAGCGACATTAATAGTACCTGGTTTTAAGCCATCTTGCTGCATTGAACCTTTGAGTGGAGCATTTAGATTGATATTAGATTGGTAGAAAAGTGCCCCTGTTCCTTTTAAACCATTAATTTTGTGAGCACTCATTGTAAACATATCGACATCATTAAAAGAGAAATGAGGTTTAAGTTTTGCAAGTCCTTGAACAGCATCAACATGGAGTTTCACTCTAGGGTATTTTCTAACTATTTCTATTACTTTATCAATTGGTTGAATGGCGCCAATAATATTATTTACCCACATAATTGATACTAAAATGGTGTCATTGTCAATTTCTTTTTTTAAAGTTTCTAGATTAATTTGACCATTTTCCAAAACATCTAAGTAAACTACTTTAAAACCTTTCTTTTCTAAATCATTAAAACAAGAAAGAACGGAAGGATGTTCAATAGATGTTGTGATAATTTTCTTATTTTGATTTAAGTAATTGTTACAAACACCATATATCGCAAGATTATTGGCTTCAGTTGCCCCCGATGTAAATACTATTTTTTTATTAGTTACACCTAAAGCATCCAGGCAAACTTTTTCAGCTTTTTCAAATAATTGATTAGCTTGAAGCCCTACCTTATATATGCTAGAAGCATTGTACCAACATTTAGTGGCAACTTCTTCATATGCTTTTAAAACTTCATCACTTACTGGTGTAGTCGCAGTAGAGTCTAGGTATATCATTATTATCACCAATTCTTTCATGAATAATTATACCACATTTTTCATAGTTTGTCACTTAATTAAAAAAATGATAATTGCAAAGATATTGAAAAAAAAAGAAAATATCACTATAATATACTTGTGAGGTATTTTATGAAACATATATCGTATACACCAAAAGGTGTTTGTTCAAAACAAATAGATTTTGATCTTTCCGATAATTTTGAAATTTACAATCTCACCTTTACCGGTGGATGCAATGGTAATCTAAAAGCTATTTCAAAATTATTAGAAGGTAAAAAAGCCGATGAAATCATTCCTATTTTAGAAGGTAATGTTTGTGGCGTAAGAAATACTAGTTGTGCTGATCAATTAACCAAAGCATTAAAAGAAGCAATTGAATCATGTAAATAAAAAGGCTACTTTATGTAGCCTTTTTTAAGTAGTCTTTAAACTATTTACTTTCTTTTTTTGCTTCAGTATATTGAGCACTCATAGCTCTTCCAGCCGCAAATGTAACAGTAATACTTTTTACAGTTTTACCATCTTCATAAGCTTTGTTAGCTTCTTCTGCAGATTTATAGTTTTTGTACCAAGTTGCAGTACCTGTTCTTCCACTGCTACCTACTTCTGCAGTTAAGTTAATTTGAGGTTCACCAAGTTTTTTTACTACTTTTTCATAAGTAATGTTTTCTTTTTTGTCAGCAGCTTCGTTGATTTTATCAGCATAGCTCTTGCTTACGCTACAACTTGCAAGCGCTAAGAAAAGAACTAAACATAATGCAAAAATACCTGATAATTTTAAAACTCTTGCTTTCATTTTTTTCTCCTCCTTCTCACAAAATTTCTATTAATATGTTATCATAAACAACCATTTTTTTCAAGAATTATGATAATGGTTTTATTATTATAACCCACTAGCGAGCGCTTCTTGCAGTGCTCTTTTTTCTTTTACTTTATCTTTAATCACATCTTTTAATCTTAACCCAAAGTATAATGCAACATATAGTGCTGTATAACCAACATAAACAAAAAGTGAAAGATGTGGCATCATTTTATATATGTCGCTTCCTAGTTCAACCCTAGTAAAAATTTCAAAGGCTGGGATTAAATCGATGATTACCTTTTTATTATACATAAACAAATAATTGACTTCGAAATAGTTATTACCAGTTTGAATAGCTATTCCGTTTAAAACGGTATTGAGAATAAGACAAATAATAAAGTAAACCGAAAATCCTATGAAAGCATCTAAAAGTGAACGTTTATCCATTTTAGGGAAAATTCCTAATGTAAGGCACAAAATAGGTACTACCATTACATTAGTATGTTCATAAATAAAATGCATATTCCAAACTTCAAATATTCCTGTGCCATTAACATCAGGAACGGCTAATGCTAGTGTTGCTCCTACCGCATTGATTAAGAAATTAAAATTAAAGATATGTTTATTTTTAGTTATTAGTGCGATTATTATCAAATACGAAGCAAGATTACACAATTGAAGTGGCAAGCGCTTAATGTTAATCGTTAACGCAAACATTGAATTATACTGTATTATCAATGAGAGAGCTAAGACAAAACATAGCGCTAATTTAGTTTGATCACTTTTTTTCTTAAATAGAAGCGTTAATACCACCACTTTAATTGGTAAGTATAAAATCCAAATAATATGTGATACGCTAAATCCATCAAAAATAATATTACTATAGCCAAATAGTATTTGTGGTACATAAATAGGCATGTTTTGAATCATCAAAAGAATAAGTGTTACAAGTAGATATATCCATTCTTTAGCGTTTTTCACACAGAAACGATGCTTATCTACAATATATATTTTAAGCGTTATAATAAAGGCTATAAGCCATTCTAGACTTAACCATATTGTTCTAAACACTTGATTTAACGAGACATCTTTTACACCTTGATTTAACCAATATATCATGTTGATCCCACGGCCTTGAGGATCTAAATAATAAAGCATGTAAGTATTATAAGAAAAAATACTTATAATTGTTACGGGCAAACATATATATACTGCTAAATTTTTAAATAAACGATTTTTAAAAAATGTCGCAATAATGAGAATAATTGGTGTACAAGCATTAAAAATTCTAAGAATTGCGTGAGGTTTACTTAAAGTATTTAATTCGAAGATATTATCTCCAACACTTTTAATAAAAGCATCAGGAAGTATTAACCCTACAAAAAATAATCCGAAATACGCAACAGCTAGTATTTGTGAAAATTTTGTGTTGACATTCTCATTTCCCTTTTTATTTAAAAAAAGAATTACTATTACTGTAATCAAGGTAATTACTAATAAAATAATTGTGCTTATCATAGACTTCTCCTCCGGTAGTTACATTATACTCATTTTCCTTTTTTTTACAATAGCCTAAAAATCAAAATGCATTTTTAACTTATTAGAAAGCACTTTCTTGATATAATGTATTTAAGTTATTGGTGATATATATGAATTTAGAAGAAATCTTAGAAAAAGTAAAAAAAAGTGAAATAATTAATGATTCTATTGGTACAAAACAAGAGAAAACAATTCATAAAGTTTTAAAATTTTATCTTGCAGATGATGCAAAATATCATGAAATAAAAATTGATAATTATTTTATCGATGTATATAAAGATGGCATGATATATGAAATTCAAACAAAATCTTTCAATGCGATTAAAAATAAATTATCAAATCTTTTAATAAATCACGAAGTGACTATCGTTTATCCTTTGACTATTGAAAAGCATATATATATTGAAGATGATAATGGCGAACTTTTACGTAAAAGAAAATCACCTAAAACCGGTTCTCCTTTAATCATCTGTAGCGAATTATATAAAATTAAAAGTTTACTTAAATCTAATAACTTGCATTTAATGATTGTTCTTTTAAAAACAAAAGAAAGAAGATTCTTAAGAATTAATAGATACCATAGAACCGTTTCTTCTAGGATTGATGAATTACCTTTTGAGATTACTTCAAAACTTGATTTTAAAACTGTAGCTGAGTTATCTGATCTTTTACCAAATACCTTGCCAACTGAATTTACAACTAACGATTTAGTAAAAAACCTAAAACTAAGAAAGAAAGATGCCTCTTTAGTTGCAAATATTCTTTATAGCACCGGAGCACTAGAGAGAACAGGAAAGGTCCGTAACTGTTATTTGTATAAAAAACATATATATTAATATCAAAAATACCTGCCCAATTTAAGAGGCAGGTATTTTAATTTATTGATTCTAACTAATTCGTTTTATACTTTCTACTTATCTTATTAATAACAGAAGCTATTAAGAAAGCAATTAAATTTACTATTACAATACTAGCTGCTGATGAATATTGATAAAAACCAAAGAAAGCGATAATAAAGCAAACAACTGATATTGCTGCTGCAAACCATACAACTTTTTTGAAATTATTAAATAATCTCATCGAAGTAAGTGCGGGGAAAATTATAATGCTAGATATTAGTAGGGTTCCCATTATTCTCATTCCAAATACAATTAAAATAGCAGTTAAAATTGACAAGATACTGTTATATAGTTTTGTATTAATCCCTACCGCCTTAGCAAATGATTCATCAAATGTAACGGCGAAGATATGATTTTGAAAACAAATAAATAATCCTACAACAACGACAGTTAAGGCTATTACAATATATAAATCTGTTCTAGTAACCGTGGTAATACTTCCAAACATATATTTAGAAATATCTGCAGATGTTCCACCAGAAACGCTAATCGCGAGATATCCCACTGCGAGTGAACTGCTGGCTATTAGGGCTATCGCACTATCACCTTTTATTTTTTTATTTTCACCAATTCTAAGTAGTACATATGCCGCAACAATTACAATTGGTATTGCGATTAATAATTCCCAACCTTCTTTTTTTAAACCTTTGTCATGCATTTCTAAAATAGTGTTAAAAGCAAGTGCTAAAGAAAATGCGCCAAAACCAACATGAGACAAACCATCACCAATCATTGAATATCTTTTTAACACTAATATAACTCCTATAATCGAAGCACTAACGCATAATAAGATACCGACAATTATTGCTTCAGGCATATATTTCATAATACTCACGATATCATTAAGCCATGTTAGATACATTTACAGCACCTTCTTTCTTAAGATATTCTTTTGGCGTACCATCAAATTTAATTGTTCCATCGATTTCAATGATTCTATTAACATATTTAATTGTCGTTTCATTATCATGAGAGATCATTACAATAGATACACCATATAGTTTATTAATTTCAGATAAAGTACGATATAACTGTTCTCTTGTTCGTTCATCCAAAGCATTGAATGGTTCATCTAAAAAAAGTATTTTTTCACAAGAGACAAGAGCTCTTGCTAATAAAACCTTTTGTCTTTCTCCACCTGATAGCTCTTTAAATGATTTATTCCGTAAATCATCAATACCAAGAATCGTCATATATCTAATAGCTAAATTTCGTTCTTCTTTATTGTAAATGGCTCTTAAACCCAATCTATTGACGCATCCCGAAATAACTACTTCATAGGCTGTTGCGGGAAAATCTGGATTAGCTTTTATTTCTTGAGGTAAATAACCGATGGCAGAGTGTTTTACTGATGGATCATATTTTATTTTACCACTGAGTGGTGGTAAAAGTTTTACTAATGTTTTAATTAGAGTACTTTTTCCACTGCCATTGGCACCAAAAATACCGATAAAATCTCCGGCTTCAATAGTTAAATTAACATTTTTTAAAACTGTTTTATTATCATAACCTACTCTTAGCTTTTCACAAGTAATTAATTTCATAAAAGCCCCCTCTCTAAGTTTTTAATATTATTTTTTAAAATATCTAAGTAACTAATATTATTGTTAAAATCTTCTCTACTAACATTATGCCCAGAATGAAGAACAAGGATTGCTGCAGAGGTCCCCTTCGTAATAGTCTTAGCCATACTATTATCTGTCATAAGTTCTTTTATATATATAACTGGTATGTTTTCTTTTTTAATCGCTTCATTCATTTGGATTATTGTCGAAATAGCCGGATCTACTTCCATTGAACAAGAATCATATGCAGACACGAAATCGAAGCCATATTCTTCAGTTAAATAAAGAAAAGCAAATGGTGCTCCAAAATATAACGTTGTTCTTTTAGCCTTCTTTTTTAATTCTTTTAAGGATGTATCAATTTCATTTAAAGACTTAATATATGCTGCTGCCTTTTCTTCATAATAAGCACTATTGGCGTTATCAAGTTTTTTAATAGCTGTCAAAACATCTTCTACCATATATGTTACATATCTTGGGTTTGTCCATATATGGGGGTCAGCACTATGTTTATGATGATGTTTATGTTCATTTCCATCGTGAGTTTCATGTAATTCGTGTGTAATAATTCTTTCATCTTTAGAAAAATCCACTACTATTACATCACTACTCAATCCCTCAACAATTTTAGAAGCCCATGTTTCCATAAAATCACCTGTATATATAAACATTTTAGCTTTTTTCACTAAAACAATATCTCTAACAGAAGGATCATAAGAGTGGGTATCTTCACCTGGTGATAGAAGCATCTTAATATTAAAATTCTCTCCTGCTATAGTTCTAGCTATATCATAATGAGGAAAAAGGGTTGTAACAATTATGGGTTTATTGTCTTCTTCTTTTTTACAAGAGGTGATTAAAACCACCATAAGTAGTATTACTACTACAATTCCTATTCTTTTTTTCATACTTTCCCCCTACAATCTTCACATTTACCATAAAGAATTATTTTATCTGGATCAACATCAAAATGATGCTCTTTAGATACATGAGCGATAATCTTGCGGAAATCATCACATTCCATATGTATAAGTTTTCCACATTCCATACACTTTAAATGAAAATGTTCATGGGAATTATCACAACCTAAATATTGATAACATGTTTTATCACTATCTGGTAACACATACTTCCTAACATCACCTGTTGTTGTTAAAACATCCAAATAACGATACAATGTAGATTTACTTACTTGATTACCTTTTTCATATAACATATATAATATTTCATCAGCTGTAAGGTTCTTATTAATATTCTCTTGTAAAAACTCTAAAATTACACTTTTTTGTTTGGTATTATAACTTTTAGGTTCCATAATAATCCTCCAATTTGAAATTGAGTCTTAGTTTATATTTATATTATACAACATCATCTAAAATTATACAAGTATTTAACAAAATAATTAATAAAAAGAAAATATCTCTAACCAATAAATTATTGTTCAGAGATATTATTAACATATATCCTCTATTTCTTGTATCCCCATACTACAGGGCAATTACTAAGATTCCAATTAAAATCCCAACCATCTGGCTTGGAATTAGCCTCACAGTATATAGTTAAGTTATTACAGTCGATGAATGCACAAGCCCCTATACTTGTGATACTATTTGGACTTACTATACTTGTTAGACTACTGCAGCCTCTGAATGCATTATCTCCTATACTTGTAATAGTGCTAGATATTATTGTGTTCATACATCCTTTAATTAATGTATTAGTAGCAGTTTCTATTATTGCATTACAATTATCTCTAGAATCATATATTTTGTTTCCACTATCTACTTTAATACTTATTAAACTAGTACAATATTAGAATGCATACCTTTCTAGACTTTTTTCTTTTTTATATTTTTATATATAAAAAGAGCCGATTAACAAGTAGTTTGTTAATGGACTCTTTTGTTTTGTTTAATGGATATCATTTGTTTTATCTTCTATAATATCACTATACAGTTGTTCTATTGAATTGTGGAGTTCTTCTAAACCTGGTTCAGCAGTATCAGCTAGTATTTGTGTTAATGCATCAATTACTTCTTGGGTAGGAGTGAGAGGTATGTTATACGCTTTTAAAAGTTCATTTATTTCTTCAGGCGATTTAGCTGCAATATTGCTGTATTGGCTTTCAATTTTTTTCATAGCTTTTATTGCGTAATCCATATCAATATAGCTAATTGTTTTTTCATATAAATAATAAGCTAATTCATAGTCACCTATTTCATTATAGTAACCCGCTAGTAAAAAATAACCTCTACCAAATTGTAACGTGTTAAATGCGTAAGATAAAGCTTTAATTATGCTTTCCATAAAGCCTTGTAAATTACCTAAGCGTTTATGAGTATCTGCTTCTAAAACAAAATAATCAAAACAAACCGGATTTAACTCTAAGGCTTTTTCAACCATTTCTAGGGTTCCTTCATAATCCTTTGTTTCTCTTAAAACATATGCTAATTGATAATAGAATATTGATACTGGTTCTTCATACTGGTGGATTTTTATGTCACTATGAATTTCTTGATATATAGCTCTTTCAACAATATGATTGAATTGAAGATAGGCAGCCTCATCATCAGAACGTTTAAACGGAAAAGTATCAATAAGTTCAGTTAGTAAACGTGAAGCCTCTGAAAATTGTTTTTCTTTTATCGCTTCTATAGCTCTTTTGTATTTTTTGTGTCTTGCATCTATTTGGGCAGCAGCGACCTCCATCATGCGCACTCTACCTTTTTCGCCAAGATGTTTTTTAAACACCATAAGTATTTCCTTTACAAGTTCTTCAGTGCCTTTCATTCTTTGAAAATGAGCTGCTTCATTCATTAAATAATTGAAATCGTGATCGAAATCACCTGTAAGGTTATTCTCTATTACATCGATAATTTTTTTATTCACTATTTTGTCTCCTTCATTTGAGCTATTTGTTCTTTAGAGATAAAGACTAGTTGTGATGTTTTAGCCATTTCTTCAATAATAAGTTTTACAATATTTTCTAATTCCGATGATTTTCCATAATTTGCTTCACACACAAAGTTTACTCGATCATCTTTTAAGAGAAGCTCTACTTTAGATTTTTGAGCTTTTTGGTATATCGCAATTGATTTACCGCCATATTGCTTAACAAGTTTCATACAAGGAACATCGGTTAATCCATCACCTAAGTAGATCATATTACGATAAGGGATGCGTCTGTCATCATCATTAGTTTTTCTATTTAAGGCTTCATCATCCATAACATCTAATACCCCTTTAGATATTCTAAATAGGTATTGTGTTTTTGTTGTAAAGTTTACCGCGTGTTGAGGCCAATCAGCATTGCCACTTGCATTATAATGAAATTCACATGCATATATCTTTTTAAATTCAGAGGCAATAGCGGTACCCTCAATTATTTCTTTTAATCCCGATGATAAGATATAGTGTTCAATCGTTACCCCAAGGGATTTTCCAAATTCATTTATTCTTTTAAACCAAGTTTTTACACCATTATAAAGAATTACATCTTTTCCCAAAGCTTGGAACGATTCTCTTCTAATCGAAATTTCTTTTTTCTTAGCTTCTTTTATCATCAAATACATATATGCAAGTATTTTATCCATATCACTATCGTGAGCTATTTTATTGGCTTTACTCCAAAACTCACCCGCGTTCATCCCTACACTCGGTATAAAACTATACTCTTGCATATCTTTAGCACATAATGTTTTATCAAAATCATACATTAAGGCAATAATTGGTTTTTCCATAAACCCTCCCTTTATCTTTTTTATCTAAAAAACTCATCAAGTAATTGTTTATGATGACCTAATAGCACTAAATGGTGATTACCATATGGACTGTATAACAAATAATTTCTAAATTCTTTATCTATAGCCAATGCCATTTGTGTACGACATAAATCTTTTTCTTGTAAGTTTCTAGTTATTTCTGTTTCATAAGCAACATAACCATCAAGCATTGGTGAAATCTTAAATATTGTTGCAGCTTGTTCTTTAACTTCACCTACGATTGCGATACCTTGATTAGACTCAAAATGAGTATCGAAGGTATATTTGTCTACCATATCTAGAGGAATTGTACAATGTGCTAATACTAATTCATCTTTAGAAAGAATGCTTGGGTTGGCTTGAAAACTACTAATATTTAATAATTTTCTTGCGATATGCATTGAAACAAGTGTAGCAAGATCGCCTTCACAACACGCGCTGATGCCTTCCTTATTAAGCAAGGCTAAAGCTATACATGCGGTTGTTTTAGATTTTTCGATTAAATCAAAACAGCGAATAGTTACACCATCCAATTTATATTTTCTAATTAAAGATTTAAAGGCACCATAAACCTTAAATACTTTTGCAACTTCTTTTTCAGGAAATTTTGACATTAGTTCTCTTAATAATTTATCATTAGATGCAAAATTAGTAACGACTTCAACTAAAAATTCATCCATAGGTATATGTATTACTTCAATGCCATACTTTTCCTTTAAATCATCTTCATTGACACTTGATGCGATTAACCAATCAGATGGTTCGCCAATTACAGCTAAGCGTGTTTTTTCTAGGGCTTTTTTCGCCATTGTTATTTTATAAATTGTTTTTATTCTTTCGGCTATTTCTACAGGATCACCTTCAAGAATTTCAAATTTCTCGTTTTGTTCTTTTAAGTAACTAGCAATTTCTAAAGTGGCTGCTAATGAGTTACTAGTTGGCGAGGTTAATAAGTAATATGGGCCTTTTGTTTTTTCCTTTAACTTTAGAAATTCTCCTTCAACTCCGCCTGTTCTTACAAAGACGATATTTAATTCAAATTGGTCCCATGTGTTAACGGTTACTTTTTTAAAGTTTTCTCCTAATGCTTTTGTTATTGCAGCAACGAACGCTTTAGAAGAAGCGTTAACTTTTTCTTCATTTGCATTCATAGCACTTAAATTTAATAATCCTAACTGCATACTATTAATCCTTTCCTTCGTTCATTAATTTTATTATATCATTTTTATTTTGATTTCAAGAAAAAAGTGCTTGATTTTTCAAGCACTTTCTATTTATTTATTTCATCTTGATATTGTAAGCGATATAAATCATAGTAATGACCCTTAGCTTTTAAGAGTTCTTGGTGATTACCTTGTTCAATGATTTTTCCATGATCTAGAACTATGATTTTATCAGCATGTTGAATCGTAGATAAACGGTGGGCAACTATTAGCATCGTTCCTATCGTCATAATTTTTTCTAAAGAGTGTTGAATTAACACTTCTGTTTCAGTATCGATATTAGCTGTTGCTTCATCGAGAATCATAATACTAGGTTTATGAACAATGGTTCTTGCAAAAGACAAAAGTTGTCGTTCACCTGATGAAAAGTTGTTACCACGTTCTCTTACTTCTTCTAAGTAGCCATTTTTTAATTTATCTATGACATGTGATGCCCCAACGTATTCACAAGCTGCTACCATTTCTTCATCAGAAATCGTATCATCATCCATTTTAATATTTGACTTAATTGTACCACTAAACAAGAATACATCTTGAAGCATTTGACCAATTTTAGAACGAAGGGAATCAAGTTTTATATCTTTTACATTTATTCCATCTAATAGGATTTCTCCTTTTTGAATATCGTAATTTCGAACAAGAAGGGAAAGAATTGTTGTTTTACCACTTCCTGTTGCTCCAACAAAAGCAACAACTTCTTTAGGATTTATGTGGAATGATACGTCTTTTAAAATCCAATCTTCTTTTTCATAAGCAAACCATACATGTTTGAACTCAACTTCACCCTTAATTTCTGAAAGTTCAATCGCATCTTCTTTATCGGTTATTTCACTTTGGGTATCTAAAATTTCGAAGATTCTTTCACCTGAAGCAAAACCTGATTGTAAAACGTTGAATTGTTCAGCTAATTGTTGAAGAGGATCAAATAAATTGCCGATGTATTGATATAACGCAACAACAGCTCCTAAAGCGGCTAAATCCATTGTTTTTAAACCTTCTCTCGCTCCAAACCAAAGAACAATAATGATTGTCGCAATATATAAGAAATATATCGTTGGTCTAAAAATAGCAGCTACTAATATTTGTTTTAACGAACTTCTTTTTAATTTATTATTTTGTTCAACAAAGCTTTTCTTTTGCTTTAGGGTTGCATTATAGATTTGTATCACTTTCATTCCTGATAAATTCTCTGACAAATTGGCATTTAAACTAGATAAGTTTTGACGAACTTCGCGATGAGTTTTTCTTAAATAATATCTAAACGCAAAAGATAATAATACAACAAGTGGCATAACGATTAAAACATAACCCGTAAGTCTTAAGTTTATGCAAGCCATAAATACGATAGCACCGATAATTGTCAAAATATTTTTAATTAAGTTTATCGCAACATCAGTAAACATTTCATTTAAATAGGCTGTATCATTAGTTACTCTCGTAACAAGTTTCCCCACTGGTATTTTATTGATTTGGGCGATTGATAATTTTTCAATATGAAAGAAAGTTTCGGTTCTAATTTCATAGATTATCTTTTGACCGACTTTTTGAAGTATCATTGTTTCATAATAAGAGAGCACAGCTGATGCTAAAATAATAACTGCTCCTGCTAGTACTAGATATATAACATGTCTAAATACGATTGCTTCTTTACTTAATATTATTATTGCGTAATTTAAACCTAGGGGGATTATTAAATTAAATCCTACCATTATAATCATAATTATAAAGGCAATTATGAAAGTTTTCTTATAAGGGATAATGTAACTAATTAATCGCTTAAAAATTTCTTTATCGCTCATTTTTCGGCCATTTTCGGCATTTTCTAACTTGCTTTCCTTTTTATTCTTTTGAATTATTTTAACAACTAACGTAATTACTAATATGAGTAAGATTGCAATTAATAATATGAAGAGGATTTTATTATTAGGATTAGTCAAAATATTTTTAATTATTACCATCCTTTGCCTCCTTCTAACTCTTCTAGTTTTTGAAGATCAACTATTTCGTTATAAGCATCCGATGTTTTAAGTAATTCTTCATGAGTCCCGACACCAACGATTTTACCATCATCAAGAATAATGATTTTATCCATTTTTTGAACCGTCGATACTCTATGGGCCACTAGAATAGTAGTTTTATTTTTTCTTATCTTGTCAAGATTGTGGATGATTGCATCTTCAGTCTCAGTATCAACTGCTGATACCGAATCATCTAATATCAAAATACTAGGATTTTTAATTAGCGCTCTCGCAATTGATGTTCTTTGGCGTTGTCCTCCACTGAGAGTTACACCTCTTTCACCTAACACTGTATCATACTTTAGAGGAAATTCTTCAATATTGTCATTAACAGCAGCTTCACTACAAGCTCTTACAACATCTTCTAAATCAGTATCAGTCACTTCTTTTCTCGATAACAAAACATTATCTTTAATGGTTGTACTAAAAAGAAAATTATCTTGAGGTACATAACCGATTCCATCCCTTAAATCTTCTAGGGCTATTTTCATAATGTCAACACCATCAATGAAGATTTTATTTTCTTCGGGATTATATATTCTTAAAAGCATGTCAACAAGCGTTGTTTTTCCACTGCCTGTTTTACCGATTATTCCTACTCTTTCGCCTTCTTTTATGGAAAGATTAATGTTTTTAAGAACTTCTACATCAGAATCAGGATATTTGAATGATAAATTTTTAATTTCAATTGCACCTTTTATCTTTAAATGAACTGCATCACTAGCATCTTTTATTTCAATTTTATGATCCAATAAACTATTTATTCTTTTTAAACTAGCTCGTGCTTGGCTCGTCATATTGATGAGGTTAGCAATAGCCATCATTGGCCATGTTAAAGTACTAAAATAAGATATAAATTCAACAAGTTTACCTACCGTGAAATGGCTTGGCATTTTATATACTAAATAACCACCATATCCCACTATTATTAAAGTAATTGAACTGATAAAAACCCCTATTAATGCTTGAAGAATAGTTGAGAATCTTATGAATTCAATATTTTTGTTCATGTTTTCTTTATTAACGCGATTGAATTTTAATAACTCTAAACCTTCTTTTACAAATGCTTTTATTACGCTTATTCCTGAGAAACTTTCTTGAGTAACATCAGTCAAATCTGCATAGGCTTTTTGACGCATTTCAAATTTTCTCATCATGTATTTTCCAATAATTCCCCCACAAGCTGCTAAAACAAGTAAAGGGATGCTCGCAAAACAGGCAAGTAATGCATCGAGTCTTATCATTTTAATAAAAGATAAACTACCTAAAAAGACCGCATCTACAAACATAACGAGTCCTGATCCAAAAGAATTTTTAATTGTTTGGATATCATTAGTGTAAAGAGCCATCAATTGACCAACTTTGTTTTTATTATAAAAGTCAGTCGATAAAAGTTCAGAATAACTAAACATTTCTTCTCTTAAATCAGTTTCAACCATTACGCCTAACCCAAATACAGTTATTCGCCAAATGAATCTACCCGCTAACATTATTAGGCCGATTAATCCGAGTTTAATCATTAAAGTTTCTAAAACATCTATTGTGAGTGGTTGGACTGGATTATCACCGCTTGGAGTGATGATAGCTTTTAAACCATCAATAATTGTACTCATTATTTCTGGAATGATTAATTGAACATAGTTTACAAAAAGTAAGGCTACTACACCTATTATTATTAAGTAACTATATTTCAAATAAAATTTATTAACATGTTTACCGAGAATCATATTATCCTCCTCGTATAATATAAATTGTTCATAATTATT
>ULNH01022054.1_pt1 | contig 40920 bp, 29 predicted proteins | sample 1951871 | NCBI WGS metagenome assembly ULNH01 (sample SAMEA4835572, study PRJEB28245) | human gut metagenome | biome: gut microbiome; material: fecal sample | place: Denmark | collected 2008 | reverse complement strand
TGTAAAGATAATCCAGTAATGTATGTGGATCCAAGTGGATGTTTGCCAGGATGGCTTTGGTGGGTATTAGGCGGCTTAGTAGTTGCAGGCTTATTTTTTGCAACATTTGCTGTTGCAGGTAGTTTGCTTGTATTAAATGCGGCTATTACTTCTGCGGTATATGGAATTGCTTATGGTAGTAGTACGTTGACAATTTTAAGTTATGCTTTTGTTGGCTCTGCTACTGTTTACGGAGGAGCACTTGCGTATAATGCACTAAATATTGCTTCTGCTGAAATAAGAGGATCCACGTATCAAGATGCATATGAAGATTTTTTGGATATGGGTGATGATGTATTTCTTGCAACTGTATTAGGAGGAGTTACTGGCGCAATAGGTGGAGCAATTGCTTATGATGATCAATTAAGAGGCTTGGATCATTCATGGGCAACAGAAAGAAAACATTTTTTTGATAAAAATACGGATGTTGATAAATCTTATGTATTGCATCATCCTTATGGACGATATGGAGCAAATATAAGATACTATGTTGCTATCAGTAAGGAAGAACACAAAATGATTCATCATATATTGGGGTATGGTCGAGGACAAGGTGGCTTTTATCAATACAGAGAATGGATAAATTGGTGGAAAGAAATACTTTCTAGATTGTAGGTGAAATAATGATATTGTTCAAAAGAGAAAGAAAAGCATTAATGACGTTTAAAGATTACATCGAAGGAAGAATGGATTTTGATTCTTTTTGGAAGGAATATATGACATGTGGTGACTTAATGAAATATCTTTGTAGATTTGATAAGAAACGTAGAAATAATCAAAAGAATAAAGAATTTATTGATTATTATTATCACGGGAAACCAGCCTTTCAACTTAAAGTGGGTTTACAATACTCTATATTGTCGTATCTTAAAAAAAGAAAAATTCCATTTGAAAACAAAACCAGAGAATATGTTCTATGGGAAAAATGGAAAGATTACATTCCTTATTTTGTACCATATAACGAATCTATGTTTATTCTTTTAGAAAACTTAGACAATGGCAAACGTCGTTCAAAGAAGTATTATCGAGACTATTTTTCAAAGATATATCAATATGAGAAGTATCCACCTAGATGGTTACAAGGTTGTGAATGGCCTATAGAAGAAGATGGAAGTCCGATGAAATTTTTATATCAAACAGGTTTTCCTAATCGTCATGATTATATTGAATATTTCTTTCAAAAAAAGGACGGCTCAAGGGTTAGAATTGAACAATATATTTAATAACTAATTCTAAGAAATAAAAAGGTAGACTTGCTTTATTGGCATGGCATCTCTACCTTTTTTACATAATAAATTGATGCATTTTTTTCATTAAGAAATAATATTGATAACTAAAGTATAGAAATGAATCAAATAAATAGTAAGAATTATTACCTAACTAATGATGACTAAGAAACATAATTACAATAATTTATTTGTGATAATTATACTTATCCATTGTATTAGTCACATAAAAATTAAAGGAATATTATCATTATTAAAAAATCAATTAATTCGTAATAAAATATAGGAAATGAAAAAATTATCTTAAATATTACTTAAAATAATTAAAAACAATCACAATACATTGCTTTTACTTATAAACTATTATACTTATACTTAAGAGTAGGATAGATAAAATTTCGAAATATTGCTACGAAAGAAGCAAGAATATGTGGGTGTTTATGTGGAAGCTTTTAAAACATATATGGAAAAAAGAAGAAAAACCGTCTTTTGTAAAACAGTTTGTTTCACATGCTTTAGAAAACCCATACTTAATTGAAGATGAAGCAATCTCACTATATGAAGTTGAATTTTTAAATCATATAGAAATTGAGACATGTCCACATTGTCAAAAGAAAAGAATAATAAAATACGGAAAATATAAAAATGGAATACAAAGATACCAATGTAAAAAGTGTCATAAAATCTTTTATCCGCTTTCAAAAACAATTTTTGATTCAAAAAAGAAATCTCTTGTAAAATGGATTCATTATTTAGTTTATTTATTTTCAAGTTGCTCTAATGAAAGAAATCTAAAAAACTGTTTAAATATAAGAAGTACTGAAAAATATTGGTTGATGAAAATATTCAAAGTATTAAAGAATTGTCAAAAAGACATAATACTTGAGGATAATGTTTGTTTTAAAATTGTCCCTTTTCTAGAGATAGAAAGCAACCAATATACGAATAGAAAATCTAAAAAACAAGAAGAGAAAAAAGATAAAATGGGAGTAATTCTAGCTATAGATAATCATCAACATTTCTTTTTTAAAGTTATTAGATTGAGATCAAGCGTGGATTGTATATGGGTAGCAACAAAAAACCATATTCGAAGATTTTCAAAAATAATATATAGTGAAGAAAGGTATTGTAAAGGTTTAATTTGCCGGCTTCATTTAAAGTCTAAAGTATATAAAAAAGAAAAATTAAATGGTAAAGTAAATCCTATATATAAAGTACTATATTTAAAATCTTTACTTGGAATATTTTTAAAAGAGCATCAAGGAAAATATGATATCGATAATTTGCAAGATTGGATGAATTTGTTTTGGTTCATTATTTCTAGTTCTGATGATATGGCGGATAAGATTGTAGAATTCATAAATTTATCATTAATTACCCATAGAAAAATGAAATATAGAGATATAATGAGAAAATCTCATTTTTAGACTCAAAAAAAATACCAACTTTTTGCAAATATAACATTATAAAATAAAAATTTGTTCTCAAATTTCTTTGAATCTTATAATATTTTGCTAGGAAACTTAAAAACAATTAAAGATTTTTTGAATTATAAATTAAAGGGGATTAGTGTGGGAAAACTACATTTTTTCTAGTATTATAACCCACGAATAAATAAAATATAAAATCAAATAAGAGGCTAGATAAGATTGGAAAAAATGAACTACATGCAGCGTGTAGGCCTTTTTGTTTTGTAATGAGTTATTTCGATTTTAGGAATTGTTTGGAAAATTTCTAAACTACAATTCCCTAATAATATTAGAAGGAGAATTAACATGCAGTATCAAGAACAAAAAGTATTAAGAATCAGAGTCGATAATAGAAAATGGATGAAGGTGGCGTATGAGACAGAGAAAGAAAGAGAATTACTTCTTTCTATTAGTCGTGATATGGACGCATTAAGAAAAAGAGATAGAGTTTATAATTCCAAAAGGGAATCAATAGAAGCAAGAGAGGAACTTACCCATCAAGAATTGGCGAGTACTGATTCAGTGGTAGAAGGTATTAATCATGATGAATTAAAAGAATATTTAAAAAAAGCGGTTTATTCACTCACACCAAGAGAAAGAAAGATTATTTATTTGCACTTTGAAGAAGATATTTCTTTTCAACAAATAGCGAAAAAAATGAGCCTACCATTAAGCACTGTGTATAATATTTATAAATTAGCTTTAACCAAACTAAAAAAATCTGTTCAAAACTTTATTTAAAGTAAAAACAATTATATATAGTCTATAATTTTTAAAAGAGAAATGTTATACTTTTGTCAAAGTAAAGGGGAATATTATGACATTAGAAGAATTAAAAAAACAAATTGCCGAAGATGAAAAAACGCAATCAAAATTTATGGAAGCTTGTGAAGATGGAAATTTATCTTCTTTTTTAGATATAGAAAACTATAAAGCAACGACCTCTGATATTGAAGATTTAACATCATTTTTTAAAGATTTGAAAGATAATAAAAAAATGGATGATGTTGATGATGCAATTGAAGTAGGAAAAGATACTTTAAATTGGTTAGAAAAAATTATTGATTTTTTTAAAAAATTATTTAAGAAATAGGAGAGCAAGAAATTATGTTTAAAGGTGCAGATCCATTTTCAAGGGAAAGAAAATCACCAGAAGAACTACAAAAAGAGCAAGAAAAAGCGCAAAATGATGAAAGTTATCAACAATCGGTTAGAAGAGCAAGAATAAAAGGCGCTCCGATTATTGCTATCGCTATTATAGCGGGTGCATTATTTTTGTTTTTATCACCGATAGGAAAAAGCTTATTACGCAATGATTTATTCTTAAAAATGATCAAAATTATTTTTAGTTTTGCTATTGCAGTTCTAGCATTTACTAGTAAAAGAAATGAATTAAAGCATCCTCTTATTGAAAAGATAAGTTGTCCATTATTTTTTATTATTACATTAATTTTTGCTTTGATACCCTATACAAAAGTCTATTATTTTATTAATTATCTAGCTTGTTTTCTTATTCTAATTGGAACGTTAGTGATGTTCTATATGGATAATCAAATTTATGCACTTTCGCTTTTAAGTTCTCTTTTAGGTTTTGTTATTAATTTCTTAGGATTACAGACACTTACGTATGAAAATCCGAACACAAAAGTCTTATGGATGGTACCACTTTTTACTGCTTTAACTTTACTTGTAGTGGCACTTATATTTTGTATTTTTAAATTACGCCCCTTTAAAGAAAATAAAGATAAAGTTATTATCTCTTTAATAGCGGTGCCACTTTTTAGCTATGCAATCATCTATTTAGGTTTTTCTTCATTGAATTATGGTTTAGACGGGTCAACACCAATAGTTCTTCAATTTGAAGTAGTGAATAAAAGAATTGAAACTGATTCTTCCGATGATGACTCTACTCGCTACTATATTGATTTCCATAATGAAGAAAAAGATTTTTCAATTTCAGTGAGTAATATTCGATATGATGAATATGAAATCGGAGACATTGTAGAATTTAAAAAATATAATGGATTCTTTAAAGTTCCTTATTATATTATGGAAGAATAAAAATATATAAAAATATTTATTTAGCCAATAATCATATTTTAAATAGCAAGTAAAAATTTTACTTAGCCAATACCATAACATAATGATATTTTTTACTAAAATGATGTAAACGTTCCTTTATTGACAGCGCTTACATTCTTTTTTATAATGGAATTGAAAATTAGTAAAACGATTTACTAAACAGGAGGTTTTTATGGCGAGTTTGCAATTAAACCATATCTATAAAGTATATGAAAATGGTACAAAAGCGGTATCCGATTTTAATATGGAAATTGAAGATAAAGAATTTATTGTCTTCGTAGGGCCTTCAGGATGTGGTAAATCAACAACGCTTCGTATGATTGCGGGATTAGAAGAAATTACAGCAGGTGATTTGTTTATTGGAGATCGTTTGGTAAATGAATTAGAACCGAAAGACCGTGATGTAACGATGGTATTTCAAAACTATGCGTTATATCCGCATATGACGGTTTATGAAAATATGGCTTTTGGTTTAAGAATTGCTAAAGTACCTAAGAGTGAAATTGATAAGCGCGTGCATGAAGCAGCGAAAATCTTAGATATTGAAGAATATTTAGATAAAAAGCCTAAAGAAATGTCAGGAGGACAACGTCAAAGAGTAGCGTTAGGTAGAGCGATTGTTCGTCATCCTCAAGTTTTCCTTTTAGATGAACCTTTAAGTAATCTAGATGCTAAATTAAGAGCGACGATGCGTACGGAAATCTCTAAACTTCATAAACGCTTAGCTACTACTTTTATTTATGTTACTCACGACCAAGTAGAAGCAATGACAATGGGTACAAGAATTGTTGTTATGAAAAAAGGTTTTATTCAACAAATTGATACGCCAAAAAATCTTTATCAATATCCAGAGAATCGCTTTGTCGCCGGTTTTATTGGAACTCCACAAATGAATTTTTATCCTTCTAAATTACAATTGAATGGAAATGAAGTAACTTTAACATTCAAAAATCAAACGATAACCTTTAAAAGCCAAGTTGTAGAAAAAATGGATAAAGATTATCTAGATGGAAGAGAAATCATGATGGGCATTCGTCCAGAAGATATTCATTATTTAGAAAAAATGACCAAAGATCAAAAGAAATTAGCGATTAAAGTTCATACGCAAGTCGTAGAAGAACTAGGAGCGGAAACTTTAGTTAACGCAACGATAGATGGAAGTGAAGATTCGATTGTGTTTAAAGTGAGAAATACAGTGGAAGTAGAGCCTAACCAAGAAATGCTTGTGATGTTAGACCCAACCAAACTTCATTTCTTTGATATGGAAACAGAAAAAACATTATTACCACGTATTCCTTTAAAACGCCATTTTGAATTGGTCTATCATGAAAATGGATGTAAATTATGGAATCAAACGATTCAGCTTCCTCCTTTATTTAAAGAAGTATTAAAAGAAGATCATACTTATACTTTAGTTATACCTACTTGCGCTATAAAAGAAGGAAATGACTTTATGGGTCATATTGAACAAGTAGAAAAGGTAGGTAAGCAATTTTTATTACACATTTCGGTAGATAAAAATGTTATTTTCGCGATAACTGAAAAAAATTACAAAGTTGGTGAAGACTATGGCTTCGCTATTGATTATCGTTATGTGAGTGTGGAAGAAAATCATCAAGAAGTGATGGCTTCAATTCAAGAAGATAATCATATTATGGGGCGTTTGCATCGTATCAAAAAAGAAGTAAAAGTTCTTCGTCATGGTAAAGAAAAAATGAAGAAGAAAACGGGCTTTGATTTTGATATTGCCCATGCTTTAATTGATGTACCTGTTGAAATGTATGATCGCATTTTAGCGGTCCTTGTGAAAAAATTCGAACTACATGTAATCGATTATAGTTTTACTTCCGAAGCTGGAAAATTTTCATTAGAACCAGCTAAAAATGGAATATCTTTAGAGTTTATTCGTCGCTTAGATTATGGAAAAGAGCAACAATATGGTGTATTCCAAATTCAAGATGAAGAGGGAGAAAAAGAAATTATTTTACATTTACCTCAAGACTTTGAAGAAGATAAAACCTATTATTTAATATTAACTTACAATGATGTTAAAGCGCGCGATACGCATTTTGATATCAACTTAAAATAAGAGGGAACCGCTATGAAAACGATATGTATAAAAGATATCGCTCGTGAATCGGGCGTTTCCATTACCGCGGTATCTTTGATTTTAAATAATAAAGCGAATTCGATTCCTCTAGAAACTTGTGAAAGAGTGAAAGAGACAGCAAAAAGATTAGGCTATCGTCCCAATGCAATTGCTTCTTCTTTAAAAACGAAAAAGACGAAAATGATTGGCTATATTATTCCAAGTATTGAAAATATTTTCTTCGCTGAAATTGCTAAAAAAGTAGAAAAAATCGTAGAAACACGTGGATATAGTATTATTATTTGCAATTCAGATGATCAGTTTGAAAAGGACTGTAACTCTATTCAAAATCTTTCATCTCGGATGATTGATTTCTTGCTTTATTGTCCTTCTTCTGAAACGTTTAAAGACAATAATTTAACAACCATCCATGAATTATTACGTTCGATTAATATTCCTTATATTGTGATTGATAGACAAATTGAAGGGGATATTCAATCCAAAGTAGTTTGTGATGACCATCAAGGTGGAAAAATGGCTACGGAATATTTAATTCAAAATGGGCATAAAAAAATTGCGTGTATTACGGGACCTTTAGAGATGTCCAGTGCCTATAACCGTTATTTAGGTTATATGGATGCTTTAAAAGAACATGACATTCCTTATTCTTCTCAATATGTATTTCATGGAAACTTTGATTTTGCATCGGGATATCGTTTAGGAAAAGAAATCGTTCAATCGGATATTACCGCAATTTTTGCGAATAATGACATGATGGCGTATGGCGCGATTAAGGCCATTCGAGAAGCAGGTAAAAAGGTGCCACAAGATATTTCTATTGTTGGTTTCGATGATTTAATTTATTCAGAAATTTTAGATGTTCCTTTAACGACCATTCACCAGGATATGGACGCCATTGCCGATGCGATTGGTAAATATATTATGAAGGCATTAGAAGAAGATGAATATGAAGTTACGACGCAGGTCATACCTTCTTATTTGATAGAACGCGCTAGCGTAATCAAAAAGGAGGAAGCATAATGGAAAAGAAAGAAACTATGAAATTTCCTACCCGAAAATCTAAAAAATGGAAATCTTCAGAAATTGAATTATTCTTTATGGCGATGCTCGGCATTATATTCGTACTTGTTTTTGCCTATGCACCTATGTTTGGTATCGTTTTAGCCTTTAAAGATCCAAATTATCCTTCAGTTAGCATTGTTCAAACGCTTTTAAATGCTCCTTTTGTTGGCTTTCAAAACTTTACGAATTTCTTTACTGATCCTGAATTTTCTAAAGTCATGTGGAATACGTTAGGTTTAAATATTTTACAATTATTGATTAACTTTCCGGCACCGATTATATTTGCGGTTTTATTAAGTGAAATACAATCGAAAAAATTTCGAAAAGTCATTCAAACCATCACCTATTTCCCTTATTTCTTATCATGGGTCGTATTTGGTGGCATTATCTTAATTCTATTAGAGAATAATGGTGTGATTAATAACGTATTAAAAGCATTGCATTTTATTAAAGATCCTATCAATTTTGGGGAAGCTAAACATTTCTGGGGCACGATTATTATTACTTCCTTAATTAAAGGTTTAGGCTGGGGCGCGATTATTTATATTGCTGCTATTGCTGGAATTGACCCACAGCTTTATGAAGCAGCGCGGATGGATGGCGCGAATCGTTGGCATCGAATTTGGCACATTACAATTCCAAGTATTGCCCCTACGATTGTCTTATTCTTTATTTTATCGTTATCAGGAATTTTGAATAATGGTTTTGATCATATTTATACTTTCCAGAATGCGATTAACTTAGATAAATCAGAAGTATTAGATACCTTTATCTATAAAAATGGTATTGTTTTACAACAATATACTTATACAACTGCAGTCGGATTATTTAAATCCGTTGTTGCGATTATTCTACTTGTTGCGGGAAATAAAATTTGCAAAAAGTTGACCGGAAATGGGGTGATATAATGGCACGCTCAATTCAAAAAATGAAAATGAAGGGTAGCAATGGAAAAAAGATTAAAAAGACCTGGTTTGATTATCTTAACTATATCTTATTAGCGCTTTTTGCTTTAATTTGCTTATACCCAATGATTTATGTCTTAGCTTGTTCATTTAATTCAGGCACGGATTACGTAAAAGGTGGCATTTATTTATGGCCACGTGATGTAACCTTTGAAAACTTCTTATTGGTATTCAATGATCCTCGATTATGGAGAAGTTATGGCGTCACGATTTTAAGAACTGTATTTGGTACCGTATTAGCACTTTTATATACCTCCATCGTTGGTTATGCGATGTCGAGAAAGAACTTAAGAGGAAGAAGTATTTTTTATAAAATCTTTATCTTCACCATGTTCTTCTCCGGCGGAACAGTTCCTTATTATCTCATTATTATAGCTTTAGGTTTATTCGATAATTTCTTAGTCTATATTATTCCTTGCTTATTTTCTGTTTATAACATGCTAGTGTTTTCTAATTTCTTCCGTGGCATTCCTGAAGAAATTCGAGAATCGGCAGTAATGGATGGAGCAAGTGAAACTAGGATATTCTTCTCAATTATTCTTCCGTTATCGATGCCTGTAGTTTCCACCGTTGCCTTATGGATTGCAGTAGGCCATTGGAATTCATTCTATGACACAATGCTATATACCTCTAGTGATCGATTATGGACTTTACAGTACTACTTAATGAAAGTAATTAAAGAATCATCCTTACCGACGAATGTAGGTGGTTTACCAAGTGACATCTTAAATAATGTTTCTCCAGAAACCGTCTCGTTTGCCGCCATTATTATTTCAGTGATTCCCATCTTGATTGTTTACCCTTTGATTTTCAAGATGTTAACAAAAGGTGTCGTTGTGGGCTCCTTAAAAGGGTAGGAGGAAATGGATAATGAAACAATCAATAAAAAAAGTAACGTTAACAGGACTTTTATCTTTCTTACTTTTATCTTGTGGACCAGCGCCTTATAAGCCAGGTGAATTCGTAGAAGTCACTTTACCTGATTTTCCTATAACGGAAGATAACGGACAAGATTCTTGGACCCAAGATAATGAAGAATTTGAATTTACGTGGTTTGTCAATGACTCAACGTTTACTTGGTCTACGTATGGAAGCGATGTTGTTTCCCGTGTGATTAAAGAAAAAACGGGGGCAACGATTCATTTTGTATCACCAGTTTTAGATGATAATGCGCAGTTATCGAATATGATTTCGGGAAATCGTTTACCCGACGTTATTTCGGTACAATGCTGGTATCAACAATGTTCACAACTCGCTATGCAGGGTTACTTATATCCTTTAAATGATTTAATGGATAAATGGGCGCCTTCTTTAAAAAATCGTTTACAGGAAGACGTATTTTCTTGGTTTTCTTTAGGAAATGATAAAACATATGGTTTCCCTAATTTTGCTTATTCAAACCAATATGTAAAATCAGGCGATAAAATGGAACCGAATGGTGGCATTTTAGTCCGAGAAGACTGGTATAAAGAAGCCGTGAAAGCAATCGGTAGTGATATGACAACACCAGCTTCCTTTATTGAAGGCTGCCAATATATTCAAAAGAAATATAATAAATCCATTCCAATTCAATTAGACGTATTTGATGCGGAAGGAAATGATTCCATTAAATGGTTATCGCAATATTTCAATACACCTTTTGAAGATGAAAACGGAAATTATGTTTATAATTTAACGCATGAAAAGTATTTAGAAACTTTAACTTTCGTGAATGAGTGCTATAACAAAGGTTTAATTGCCGATGAAGGATTCTCTTTAAATACAGCACAAGTAAGAACCAAAATCGCTTCGGGGAATGTCTTTGTCTCAATGGTAACTCCACAAGATTATCAACAAGGTTTTATTGCCGCTTATAACTCCAATGTTCGTTACGTTCCTTTAATTTTAAGAAATTATGAAAATGAAGATCCAATTCTTCAAGATATTCGTGGTATGGGTTATCTATATACCATGGTCACAACGAAAGCTAAAAGACCCGATAAAATTATTAAGGTTTTAGATTATTTATATTCCGAAGAAGGTCAACGCTTAGTAGCGTTCGGTTTAGAAAATGAAACTTGGAAATATAAAGACGATACGAAAACAGAAATTGAATGGACTGATACTTATTTAGATGCAGTGAAAAACGATGATACATCTAAATATGGTTTATATCAAATGACGCTAATGATGAACTTAGCTTATATTAATAAAATTAAGCCATTAAATGGTAGAAAAGACGTCGATATTTATATTGATAATTTAAAACGTCCAATTTCTCCTTATGCTTATGACTATACGGCTTCTTTCTTAAAAGATGATACCAGTGCTACTAACTATAACCAAATTCAAGTGAATGAAGCAAAAGGTATTCAAAGATGGTCGAATTCCTATTTAACTAAAGTGATTCGGGCAGCAAATAAAGATCAAGCGACGAATTACTATAATCAAGGCATAGCCTATATGAAAAAGAATTGTATGTTAGATGAAGTCATTGCCTTTAATACGCAAAGCTATATCCGTGCGAAAGAAGCATTAGGTATTCAGTTTGCCTGGCCTAAAAATATAGAAGGCTATACTGCACCAGTAACAGGCCCAAATGGTGACTTCAGCTATTGGAGAGGTGCTGTTCATGAGTGAGAAAATGAAAATCATTTTAGATACCGATATTGGTGATGATATTGATGACGCTTTTGCGTTATCCATATTATTACAAGATAAAAGAGTAGATTTATTAGGCGTAACGACGGTATTTAGAAATAGCAAAATGCGGGCGCAAATGGCGAGTTCTTTAGCGCTAGCCTTTCATCATCCAGTTCCCGTATATAAAGGAGTTGATGATCCTTTTATCCAAACGGAAAAGGATTTAATTCCTGAAGATATTCGAAAAAAAGAAAAAAAGGATGAAGAAGGAAAATACTATATTCCTCAATTTATGGAGGAAATGAAAAAAAGTCCTATCGAAAAAGAACATGCAGTAGATTTCATCATTCGCATGGTTCATCTTTATCCTCATGAAATTATTTTAGTGGGCATTGGACCTTTAACCAATATCGCTATGGCTTTAAGAAAAGACCCCTCCATTATTCCATTATTAAAGGAAATTCGGATTATGGGTGGTGAACCCACAAATGATGAAGTGAAGGAATGGAATATCTTCTGTGACCCCGAAGCCGCACACATTGTCTTTGCTTCGAATGTTCCTCTTTACATGATAGGCCTAAATGTAACCATGAAATGCCAACTTGTAAAGAAGTATCGTGATATCCTAGAGAGCATTCACGAAAAGCAATATGAACTTTTAGTTACCATGATGCAAAAATGGTTTCAGCATTATGAGTTTACCATGCCAGTCATGCATGATCCCTTAGCTGTCGCAACGCTTTTAGGCAATTTCTGTACATTTAAAAAAGAACGTTTTAGCGTTGATTTAAAGGATAAAAGAGCAGGAATCGTTAAAGATTCACTGGCTAGAGAAGTATATTATGCAGATACAGTAGATGTAGAAAAATTCTTTACCTATTTTATTCAAACAATTTTTAATCGATAAGGAGGGCGAAAACAATGAAAAGAAAAGCTTTATGGATGACTTCGATTTGTATGCTTTTACTCGTACCCATGGCAAGTAGAGCTAAAGCCGATAACGTTCCCTTTCACACAACGTTAGAAGGAGGCGTTAAAGTTTTTTATCAACAAGCGTCATCTGATTTACGTTCTACGCTTTTACTCAAACCAAATAATGGTGCCGATTTTTCAGGCGATGGCGTAAGTATTCGTATTAAAAATCATATCACTTCAGGCGATGGTTCTCCTTTATTTATTTTCATGAATGAAACGGATTCTGATCGTGTACAAGCAGGGTTAGCGAGTGATAAAACTTATGCATTATATGATTTGAATGGTGGAAAAGAGGATAAAACGTATCGAAGTGGCGACCATGCGATTGTATTACCTGCAAGTTTTGATGGCTACTTGTACTTACCTTATGAAAGTTTCGCTTATGTTTCTGGCTATGGAAGCGGAAATGGTACGATGAATTATGGAAGTGTCTATGGCGTCTATATCGAATTGAATACTTACTATGATTCCTTTTCAAATTTTTCGCTAGGTGGCGTGGAAGTTTTAAAGGAACAAGAAGCTAGAACTTTATTAGATCCAACGACTTTAAACGATTTAACTTATGCAAATTATTATGTGAAAGATTATAACGGAAGCTATATTAATTTAGAACATGAAAGTGTAGGTTCAGGCGAAATCGGTGCGGATATGAATTATCAAAATATTGATTTACCAACCAATTTACAAGGTGGATTACAAGTTTCTTATATTGGAAGTGAAACTGATGTGATTTCGCAGTTTATTATGGCGCCTACTTTAAGAAATTATGGAGAAGATGCCCATGCCTTAGCTTTTAGAATTAAAAACCAAACTTCTATTTCAACCCCAATTACAATGGGGGTAAAAAATCGTAGAGGAAATGTCTTCTACGTAAATAAGTCTACGGGGAAATATATATTCTTTAAAGAAAAGAATGGTACTTTAGCAATCAATGGTTGGAGAGATTGGGATTCTGCTGTAGTTATTCCTAGCAACTTCGATGGCTGGATGATTTTACCTCTTGCTATTTTTAATACCGTAAACGCTGCTGATCCTACCGATATTCGTTCCATTTTATTTGCGACATCGGTTTATAAATATTATGATGCGTTTACAATCTTGACTTTTGGCGATGTTTCTATCATTAAAAATGACCAATCTTTAACTTCGTTAATTAGCTTTAAAGATATGGATGATACGAAATTTGAGAGTACATTTAGTAAGATTCAAAATGAAGAATATATTCGTTTTACCCGCTACGAAGAAGCCAAAGCCGTAGCGGAAAGAAAAGGCGATGTGAAATTCTTAGAACGTCTTGACCATGTAACGAATGACCAAGAATTAAACGCTGAATTTCCTGTTTGGTCAGGTGGATCTAAGTTAACGACACATTATGTTGAAACGTATGATGGACATCATGGTATGCAAGTTGATATTGGAGAAGTAATTCCTAATAAAAATATCTATGGTTCCATCAATGTTTTCCCAAAATATTACACTTCTGATTGGAATAATTGGGCGGATGGTGGAGAAAATCACGATCAAGCCGCTAAAGGAATTACTTGTTATTTAAAGAATTTATCGCGTAAAGAAATCATTATGAATCTTGAATTCGATGAAATTACAAAAAAGAATAATCAAAATGTTACAGAACGATGGAATGTCCAATTAGGCGCTATGATACTTTATTACGATATCAATACGGGGAATGAATTCATTCGTATGGCTAAACCCGCTATGGTCATCCCTATTGGTTTTGAAGGATATGTACGTATCGCCTTTAATCAATATCAAGTTCCAGCTTGGTGTGTAGATGGCGATTTATCCTTAGATGTGACCGCAAATATGGCGGGAATGTATATCACCGCTGATTGTTCAAATAATGAGGGTCTTTCCTTTGTTATTTCTGATTTCGGTATTTATTTTAACCATACAGAGATTTCAACACTTTTTGAAAAAAGTCCTAATTCTATTCAAGAAAACATGAAAGGAGAAACGTTATGAAAAAAAGATTTTTAGCCCTTTTTCTTCCGTTATTACTTTTAGGTAGTTGCGGAAAAACGTCGACTCCGCATGAAGCAAAAACCAATTATGGAATTGCCCCTATCTTTGATGATCATTTAGGCATTTACGATAAAGATCCTTCGGTTTTTTTAGAAGACAATACGAAGTATATCTTCTATACGACGAATGAAGAATATTTTGCTTCTGGTGACGTAATTGCTATGCGGAAAGGTACAAAAAACGATAAAGGTGAATGGATTTTCTCCGAACGTAAAATTGTGCTTCGTCCGAGTGAAAACGATTGGGACTCTATGAGAGTCTCTAACCCTGATGTGATTCGTGGTACCTTTACCTATCAAGAAACGGAATATCTATATTTGATGGCTTTTCAAGGAACCTCTAAAGTTAAAGATAAGTTATATCAAATTGGCTTTGCGGTGAGTAATGATTTAGAAAATTGGGTAAAAGTTGGAAAAGAGCCCATCATCACATATTCATCCTATGCTTTAGGCTCCGCTTATGGTGTTGGGGCTCCTTCGTTAGTGAGTTACGATAAAAAAGGAAAATTTTATTGTTTCTACACATATGCCGATGCTTTAGTAACGACGACGAGAGTGAATTACTTTGATGCGACCGACTTAGATCAAATCTTAATGGGTGAACCATCAACGGTTTCTACGATTGGTTTAGAAGATAAATCTGGTTCAGTCGTATTCAATAATGCAGATTTTACGATTGATCAAGAAACTAATACGCTATATTGCGTAAGAGATCGTAATCCAGTGATGACTTTACCGGCAACGAGTGATTCTGTACAAGTAGCAAAAGCTGATTTAAAGATTTTAACAAATCCAAATGATTATCGTTGGACATTAATCGCAAGAGGTATATCTGATTTAGATACCGCTGTAATGGACGGAGATGAAGACCAAAGTTTTGGTTGGGAACGCATTTATTCTCCTTGCTTTGTTCGCGATGCTTATAGTTTAGTGCAAGTAAATGAAACGTTAGATATATGTTTTACGGTTTCGGCGACTGGTGTCGGAAGCGATAACGACAATTATCTTTATTCAGGCGCTATTACGCAATATGAAGTATTGATTTAGGAGGAAAGGAACGATGAAAAAGAAATTCAGTGTTTTTCTTATTTCTGTCGCATTGTTAGGAGGATGTACCATGCATGGAGATATCTCAAGTTCAGTGACGGAACAACCTAAAACGTATCAGCTTTTTGAACATAAAGAAGGAGAAACGGAACTTGATAATTTTTATAATTATTGTCCCACCTCTTTTGAAGAAGATGGCGTTCGTCATATTTATTATTGTGCGAATAAAATTCATGGTAATGTAACTGACTATGTAGCTTATCGACGCGGTGAAAAAAATGAAGAAGGCCGTTGGGTTTATGGAGAACTACAATATGTTCTAGAACCAACCGAAAATACGTGGGACTCTCGACATGTTTGTGACCCCAGTGTGATTAAAGGTGAATTTACTTATCAAGAAGAAAAATATTCCTATTTGATGGCGTATTTAGGCTGTGTTACCAGCGATAATACCAAAAATGAAGTCGGTTTAGCGGTCGCAAAAGCACCGGAAGGACCTTTTATTAAAATTGATAGTAATCCGATTTGTCATTATGAATTAAATGATAATAAAGGCTTTCAATGGGGATATGGACAACCGAGTATGGTTTCTATGGATAAAAAAGGAAAGGTTTTATTGTTCTATACGGTTGGCGATGGTTCTTCTACTTATACTAGAGTAGAAAAATGGGATTTTTCTTCCTTAGATCAACCGACGATGATTTCCGATTCTTATAAACGTGTGATTACCCGTGGATTAAAGAATTTAAATGGAAATCAAGATTATATTTCTAACGCAGACTTTGCTTATGACGCAACCAGTGGTCGTATTTACATGATTAAAGATGATCATCCCATGCCAGAAGGCGCAAGCGTAAGTTCAAGTTCTACAATTTACTACTTAGAAGAAGACTTTACCAATCCAGATTTCTATCCAGGTTATACCTTATTCAATGTAGTGGGAGATGCTTGGAATGAAATGGATCATATCGATATATCCGTTTCAGGATTTGATCTCAATCATAATACAGGATTTGTCACTGACCCTTATGGTTGGACTTTATCGAATAAATCAATCGATTGCTTATTTACCGCAAGTCATAACTATAGTTCTTCTTTCTGGGGAACTTTAGGTTCATATCGAATTTATCAATATACGATGGAAATTACCGAGTAGGAAGGAAAAAAAGATGGAGAGTAGAAAGAAGAAAAAATATTGAATATGGCTTCTTATTTCTTTGATGAGTGGAAGCTGCGTTAAAGAGCCTTTAGTCTCCTCGAGTTTATCGAGTAGTTTTTCTTCCACTTCTATTTCTTCATCACCCTCTTCTACTAGTGCACTTTCCACTTCTTCAATTGATGCTTTATATCAAGAAAAAGAAAAAGCAAAACAAAAAATTGAAACGTATAAAAGTTTAGATGATTATTTATCTTCAGAGCAAAATCTTCTTTTAGAAGAAATAACAAAAGCAAAAGCAAAAATTGAACACGCTACTTCAGTAAGTGAAATTCAGCAAATTCTTAATGAATTTTATCAGGCCTCTGATGCCTTAAAGACAAAAAAACAATATGAAAAGGAAGAATTAGAAAATTATATTGATGAAAAAATTCAAGCAGTTAAAAGTGCAGTAAACTTGGATGATTATGAAAAAGAAGAGCAAGAATTCATTCAAAAACTGCAAGAACAAGTGATAGCAGAAATCCGCTTATCTAAAACAAAAGAAGAAGTAGAACAAATCTTTTATCAATATAAAAAAGATCTTTCTAACTATCCAACTAAGTTAGAAAAAGAGCAGGAAAGAAAGCTTAAAATCTATCAAGATCAATGTGTAAAAGATTTAAAAAATGAATTTGAATTGATCTTTTATAAAAAAGAAGAGCGAGAAACGGTAAAGAACTTGTTATCTAATTGGGAAACAAAAATTTTACAAACGAAATCAATAGAGGAAACGAATAATTCTTATGATGAAGCTAAAAACGAATTAAATCATGTTGGAAAAGATGTGCGCTATGTTAATTCTTTGTTAAAAGGTGCTCAATTCTCTTTTTCTTCTTCAAGTGAAGAAACAGTTTCGGCCATTCGAGTGGAAGGAAAAACGCATGATTGGTCAGGAGAAGGTATTTATATTCGCTTAAAAAATATCGGTTCTGTAGGCTTTTATACAGGTTGTTATATCAATGAAGTCGATTCTGATCGCATGGCGTTAAATACAGATGCTCAATACGTTTTATATCAAGAAAATGGTAAAAAAGAAGTAAAACAAAGTTTAAAAGGTTACGGACATTATTTATATATTCCTCTTCATTTTAATGGTTGGATTTATATTCCTTATAGTGAATTTAGTCTTTTAGAGGAGTATGGAAGTGGCAATCGCCAATTTGATTTTTCAAATATATTTGCTTTTTATTTAGATATAGCAACATCCAATCATAGTAGTGATTATCAAAGTCAATTTCTTCTAGGTGATATCTATGTTCTTCAAGATAACGCTTTAAAAGCGATTGTTGATACCGATGAAATTACCATAACTAACTATGAAAACTACTATAAAAAAGATTATAACTTCGAACGAATTCATGAAAGTTTTTATGAAAATAAAAGAACATCTAAACTATTTTCCCATTTAGAAAATGAAACGGGTAGTGAGAAATACTACAACTATTGCCCGAGTATTTTTGAAGAAGATGGAGTTCGTCATATCTATTATTGTGCGAATCAAAAAAATGGAAATGTTACTGATTATGTTGCTTATCGTCATGGTGAAAAAAACGAATTAGGTATATGGGAATATTCTTCAATTTCTTATGTACTATCGCCTTCATCAAGTGGTTGGGATTCTCGACATGTATGTGACCCTAGCGTTATAAAAGGTGAGTTTACGTATCAAAACGAAAATTATTCGTATTTAATGGCCTACTTAGGTTGTTTAACGAGTGATAGTACCCAAAATGAAATTGGATTAGCGGTAAGTAAAAAACCCGAAGGACCATTTATGAAAATAGATAGTAATCCAATTTGTGATTATGAACTTAATGGTTCATCGGGATTCCAATGGGGATATGGACAGCCGAGTTTAGTTTCTATTGATCAAAAAGGAAAAGTGATGCTTTTTTATACTGTTGGTGATGGAACGCAAACCTATCAAAGAATGGAACGCTATGACTTATCGAATTTGAATGATATTCAACCTTTAGATGAAAGAGCAATAACCGTATTAACAAAAGGTTTAGTAAACCGAAATAATACCCAAGACTTTATTTCCAATGCCGATTTTGCCTATGATCCAATAACGAAACGTATCTATATGATACGAGATGATCATCCTACCTTAGAAAACGCAAACGTTAGTGTCAGTGTTTCCTTAAGCTACTTAGAAGATCGTTATAAAAATTATTCGTTACATACCCCAGGTTATATCCTCACGCATATTAAATCACAAGACCAATGGACCAACGTTCAACGAATCGATGAAACTTATGCGCAACAAACCTTAAATCACAATAGTGCTTTAGTAACTAATCCTTATGGTTGGTTATTAACGGGTAATGAAATGGATGTGTTATTTACGGGCGCTATGCAAAATGACACGATTTGGAATACTTTAAAGACTTATCGAATTTATCAAACAACAATCAAGAAACCGGAGTGAAAATAATGCAAGATTATGAAGGAAAAATGAATGGAAAGGGATATCGCTTTTTAAAAGTCGCAGGCGATTTATTAGTGCTCAATTTAGAGTTCATTTTATGCACGGCTCTAAGTTTAACTATTCTCTTTTTTCCTTCTTTATTTGCTTTAGTTTCTTTATGTAAAAAAGAAAAAGAAAGTTATGTCAATCCATTTAAAGATTTCTTTATAGAGATGAAGAAGTTTATGAAAAGAGGGCTGATATATGAAGCTATCTTTTTACCGATATATGCTTTATGTGCATATTTACTTTATTTAGATTATCAACTCATTCAACAAGGAGAAACAGCTTTTCTCGCATGGTTAGGTTTAGTGATTCTAATTGGCTTTCTTATCGCTATTACTTCTAGCCTTATTGAACTCCCTATCTTCTATGCTTATTTTAATGAAGAAAAAGCTTGGTTAGGTTATCAAAAAGCAGCGTTAATTACTAGAAAAAAAGTACTTCTTGTCATAACGAGTTGGATGATTGTACTTACGTTTTTATTTATATTCTATATGTTTTATCCCTTAGTTTTCTTTTTTGGAATCGCACTATGCTGCTATATACTCGTGAGCCTAAGTCGCTCAGTCTATGAACGATTAGTGATTGAAGAAGAAAAAAGAAAAAAAGAGGAACAAGAAGAGATGTCAAATTACGAATCGTAATTTACATATAAAAAATACTAGGGAAGGAGGTAAAAAAATGAAGATACTCGTGATTGGAAGCATCAATATGGATTTAGTGACTTATATGCCACATCTTCCAAAAGAAGGAGAAACCCTATTAGGAACATCATTTATGCAGAACCCCGGTGGAAAGGGTGCAAATCAAGCCTGTGCGGCTGGTTTATTAGGGGCAGATGTTACCTTTCTAGGAGCAGTAGGAAAAGATGAGCATGCGGATAGTTTACGAAAAATTCTTCTAGATTGTAAAGTAAAACCTGTTTTAAAAGTCGTGAATTATGTGCGAACAGGAATTGCTAGTATTTTAATAGAAGAAGAAACTCATGATAACCGTATTATTGTCGTTCCTGGTGCAAATCACCAGTTATTAAAGGAAGATATTGATCAAAATATTCAACTTCTAAAATCTTGCGATATTATTGTTACCCAGTTAGAAATTCCTATTTCAACGGTGGAGTATATTGCAAAAAAGGCGGAAGAATTTCATAAAGTTTTGATCTTAAATCCCGCACCTGCTTATTCATTAAGTCCAGAAGTGTTCAAAAGTGTGACCTATTTCACACCGAATGAAACAGAATTAGGATTTTACGCAAACATGGAAATTCATGATGAAATTTCATTAGAAAAAGCAACCAAAATATTGCATAAAAAAGGCGTAAAAAACTTGTTAGTGACTTTAGGAAGCAAGGGTGTTTATTGGTCCAATGGAAATCATACAAAACTCATTCCTGCATTTAAAGTTCAAGCGGTTGACACTACCGCAGCGGGCGATTGCTTTAATGGAGCATTTGCCACCTTCTTAGAAGAAGGGTATTCCGAAGAAGAAGCAATTTCTTTAGCAGAAAAAGCATCTTCTATTGCGGTGCAAAGAAAAGGCGCAATACCTTCTTTGCCCACAAAAAGTGAAGTTTTCAATTAATAAAAAGGAAAGGAACAAAAAAATGAAAACAAAAAAGACTTGGCTTACGGGGCTTCTGTTAGGTATGTTATGTTTGACCGGTTGTAATAAAACGCAACCATCTACAACAGCGAATCCAACAACAGATACGCCAACGACTTCAATTACGACTCCTACAACATCGGTTACACCAACAACTTCTGATAATTCTTTAGATTTGGCAAAAACCGCAGCTTTAGAAGAAGTTAACAATTACAAAAATGATGTTGATTATCGTGACGCAGAAAAGACACAACTTTCAACTTTAAAAGAAACGGCAAAAAGTGAAATTGAAAGTGCAACTTCTTTAGAAGAAGTGAATCAAGCAGTTACTAAATTTAAAGCCGCTGTTGATGCTTTAAAAACCAAAGCGGAGTATGAAAAAGAAGAATTAGATGCTTATAAAGCGAATGCAACTTTAGAAGTAGAAAGATATAAGTCTCTTGATTTATATCGTGAAGCAGAACAAACCTTATTACAAGGATATGTAGCGAGTGCAAAAGATGAAATTTCTAAGAGTACTACACAAGCACAAGTAGATAAAGCTGTCGAAGATTTTAAACAAAAAGTCGACGCATTAAAATTAAAATCAACTTATGAACAAGAAGAATTATTAGCGTACAAAGAAACAAAGAAAGCTGAAATTCAAAATTATAAATCAGCCAATGACTATCGTGAAAAAGAACAAACTGAATTAGCTACCGCCATTCAAAATGCCTTAACGGCATTAGAAGGTGCTACTTCCATTAGTAATGTAGATGATATTGTTTCTAATTTTAAAAGCATTGCTGACGCTCTTAAAACAAAAGCAACCTATGAAGCCGAAGAAGCTGCCGCTTTAAAAGCACGTAAAGAAGATGCTTTAATTGAGATTGAAGACTATGTAGATCCCGTTAATCATCGTATTGCTGAAGAAAATCAAATTTATGATTATATTGAAAAATATCAAGACAAAGTGAATCAAGCTACGACCATAGCGGCTATTGATACACTTGTGAAAGAATTCAAAGGATTAGTTGATGCACTACCGACTGACCCAGGATTTACAGGAAATTTAGATAAAGGTGCCTCTGTATCCTTTACTCCTTCAGAAGGAGAACTAGATGGCGCAAACTTACTTTTATTGCCTGAAGTTCATAATTGGACAGGTGATGGCTTTGCTTTCAGAATGAAGAATACATGTGGAAGTAATATGTATATTAATGTCTATTTGAATGAAACGGATTCTGATCGTGTTGGTTTAGCAACCGGTGCTACCTACTATTTATATCATGCTGATGGAAGAAAAGAAATGACCAATAGTGGACGTGGTTGGGGATATTATGTCCTTATTCCATATGATTTTGATGGCTATGTTTATATTCCATTTACTAGTATGTCAAGCAAAGGTTTTGAAAGCTATGGCACCGGAGATAAAAATTTCGACTACAATAAAGTATATGGTGTATATTTAGAGACAGCTGTCTACAAAAACTATGATCATTATCAAAAATACCAAGTGGGAGAAATTCAATTATTGAATGGTAATACGGTCACTACAGTTTTATCAACTGATGGTCTAACATCTAAAACTTACACCACTAAATTTATCAAAGATTGGTGCGGTCAATATATTAATTTAGAATTTAATGGAACGGATCCTGTTGTCGATCCAAGTAAATTAATTTATAGTGGATCGTTAAATGGAGGCGCGACTGTAACATTTAATCATACAGAAAACACCACAGATGTCTGTGATTTATTAATTAAAGGACAAACTAATACCTGGGGTGGAGAGGGATTTGCATTACGTATTAAGAATAATGCCGCTTTATCTTATATTACAATTTATGTTAATGAGACGGATGCAGATCGTGCACAATTAGCAAAGGATGCACCTTATACATTCATTGATTTAGAAGGTAATGAAATTGCAGCCTCCAATAACCGTGGCTGGGGTAGTTATATTATTCTTCCTGAAAACTTTGATGGTTATGTTTATTTCCCATATTCAAGTTTTGAATTAGGAACTAAAGGTGGAGATGGAAAACTTACTTTTGCCTCGGTTTGGGGAATTTATTTAGAAACCAATACTTATTATGATAATTATCAAAACTATGTTGTTGGTTCTATTGAAGTAAAAAATGGTGACACCGTTACGAAGGTCTTAGATTCGACCACTTTAACAGATGATAATTATTCTGCTAATTACGTCAAGGACTATAATGGTACCAACCTCAATATTGCTCGTTATAAAGAAGCTTAGTTTGTAAGAAAAGAAAAAATATAAAATGGTGTGAGCCTCGTGTTTACACCATTTTTTTAGTTAACAAGTTAACCCAAATATGTTATCGTGAAATAAGAGGTGTAGAAGTATGACAAAAAAAGTAAGTATTTATGATGTGGCGAAATACTGCCATGTTTCAGCAGCGTCTGTTTCTTACGTATTAAACGGAAAGAAAAAAGTATCGTTAGAAACAAAAAGAAAAATATTACGCGCTATTGATGAACTAGGTTTTGTTATGGATAGTTCCGCTCGTGCTTTATCGACGGGTCGTTCTCACTTGATCGGTTTATTCTTACCTTTAGATGATGCTTCTGTCGCCTTTATGCAAAACCCATTTTACGCTGAACTTTTAGGCGGATTAGAAACGGGTATTGCTGATTATGATTACGATATCGTTATTGGCTATCAAAAGAATCAGAATAACTTTAAAGACTGGGTACAAAGTCGAGGAATCGATGCGATTGTCATGCTAGGAAAATACCCCAAGTCGGTCTATGAAGATATTAAAAAATTACATATTACGGCTGTTTTAATTGACGTATATGAAGAATACGGAAAAGAATTTTATAATATTCGCATTCATGATGAATTAGGAATGTATAAAGCAACGCAGTATTTAATTGAAAATGGACATACTGCCATTGGCTTTGTTGGATCAAAAGAAAAATCTTTAATTGATTTAATGCGCTATAAAGGCTATGAAAGAGCGATGAAAGAACATCATCTCTTAGTAGATGAAAATATGTATTTTGAATCTTTTGCTACTTTTGATGAAGGGGTACGCATAGCGGATGAAATTATGAAAAGAAATAATGTTACTGCGGTTGTATGTACGGGTGATATTACCGCTATTGGCATTATGCGTAAATATGGAGAAGAGAAAAAAAGCGTACCAGAAGATTTATCTATCGTTGGTTTTGATGATATTCAAGTCGCCCAATACGTATATCCAGGGATTACCACGGTACGTCAGGATATTCGTTTAAAAGGTGAACTGGCCGCTAAAGCAATTATTGAAGATTTAAAGAAGAAAAAATCTATGAACACGACCATCACGTTAGAACCTTCATTAGTCATTCGTGAATCAGTAAAAAAGGTTAACTAAAAATATTTTTGAACCGATAGTATTATACAAAGTATAATACTATATTAGTTAACCGATTAACAAAATTAATGAAAACGCTTTCTTTTTTTAAAATTGGCACCTATAATTAAGGTATGAAAGTGTGGAAAGCGGGGATTTGCTATGGGAAAACAACGCCAATTTTCTTCTATATTTTTTGTTCTCTTTTCAATGTTAATCGGATCATGTGGAACAAGTCATGAACCTACTACACCTCAACCAGGTAGTGATGATAATTATTATAGAGAAGAGAACTTCATTCAGTCTTCTAAAGTGGTGGATGCCACTCAATTAGAGATTTATGAAGGTCCTAAGTATTTAACTTCTATGGAAGGTTATCATATTTCAGTGAATGATAATCCTTTATTTGTATATCAAACACGGGTAAATCATGAAAGAATTTTCTCTTGGAACGTTCCTTCAACCTATGCACCTGTTGTGATGTTTGATTTTGAAGGTCAAGTGCACATGTCTGTTGCGATTGATAATCTAGAAATTCAAAGTGCCTCATTATCACCAAAAGTGTATGGAGTAGCTACAGAAGTTAAAGACAATACCGTGACTTTTGATTTAAATTATTCGGGTAATTATGTTTTAACATTAAATAATGATTCTACCCAAGTGATTCATATTTTTGCAAATCCTTTAGAAGAAAATCCCATTTCTAAAGAAGATGCGGATAAAGATGATTCTATTACGTATATTGGTCCCGGTGTTTATAAAGCGGACGCCATTCCTACCAAGAGTAATTCAACAATTTATCTAGCGGGTGGCGCTTATGTCTATGGACAAATCCGTATGGAAGGTTTAGAAAATGTCACCATTCGAGGACGGGGTATTATTTCTGGAGAGATTTATCAACGTCGTTCTGCTTCAGAATATACCATTCCTGTTGAAATTCGTTCTTCTAATAACATTCATATGGAAGGTATTACTTTCTTAGATCCCGCTGGATGGACAATTGCGTTATATAAATCCAAAGATGTAGAACTCAATAATATTAAAATTGTCTCCGCTCGTCAAAATAGTGATGGCATTTCCGTGCAATCTTGTGAAAATGTCTTAGTGAAGGGTGGATTCGTAAGAAGTTGGGATGACTCGTTAGTTGTTAAAAATGTTGATCGTGGATCAACAAAAAACGTTCATTTTGATGGAGTTGTTGTTTGGACCGATTTAGCGCAATCGATGGAAGTCGGTTATGAAACCTATGGACCCACCATGGACGAAATTACTTTTGAAAACATTACAGTTCTTCATAACTTCCATAAAGCTGCGATTTCTTTACATAACTCGGATGATGCCAATATCACGAACGTAACCTATAAAAACATTACCATTGAAGATGGTAGTATGTTAGGCGATAACCAAAACGATGGATTAAATGATTTCCTCGTTGATTTTACCATTGCTTATAATATTGAATGGACAAAATCCGAAGGTGTACGAGGCACAGTGGATGGTATTACCATTGATAATATTAAGATTTATAGTTTAAAAGATTCGATCGTATCACGTATTCAAGGAGAATCAGAAGAATCAAAAATTAAAAACGTTCAAATTTCCAATATTGAAATTGCTAAAAACGCAGTAAAAGATAAGAAAGCTTTGAATATTTTAGAAAATAGTTATGTTGAAAATGTTACCTATAAAAATACGGAAGCGGTGTTAGGCGCTAAAATTGAATTACCTTATCAACTCAATTTAGATAATAGCAAAAAGGACATAGTTACCATTCATCCAAGTGTAGAACAAGATGGTATGTTAGTGCCTTCCTTCGCCTATAGTCAAGGAGAACTTCCATATATTGGCGTGCCAGATAAAGGCGAATACGAAGTAACCGCTACGCATAGTAAAGGAAATAAAACCACGACACCGGTAGATGATGGAAGTGGCGATTATACCTTAGATGGCTATAGTAAAGATGCAGTTGTTGATGAAAATACTTCTACCACTTGGCGTAGTAAAGCCTGGAAAGACGAAGAAAATGAATTTGTCGCATTAACCATTGATTTTAAAAAGAAAACCACGGTAGGTGTGATTCGTATTTTAGGTGCTAGAGATAATCAATTCTTCTATACCTATTCGATTCAAGTCTGGGGTAAAAAGATCAAAGCGGATGGTACAGTGAATGATAAATATACAAGATTATCCGCAACGAAAGACTATGAAATGTCACCCGTCAATGGAAACTGTATTGATATTAATATCACCATGCAAGAATATCAAGGCTTACAACTACGTATGTACCGTAATGACTTAGCAAGTGCTCCACATTATTATGAGATAAGTGAGATTCAATTCTATCCACCATCTCTATCTTATGGAAAAGCGATTGTGGATTCAACAGAGCATAACGATGTTTATAACGTTGAAAAACTCGTTGATGGCGATCCAACAGGTACTTCTTATTATGAATCCAAATCATTACCGGCCACTATCGTTATTGATTTAGGCGATGTCTATAGTGTAAATACTATTGTCTTATCTTTACCACCAGCCTTAACTTGGGATGCTAGAAATGAAGAAATTGAAATTTTCGGTTCTGATTCTAATGTGAGCTACAGCAAAGATACAACGTTTACTTCATTAGTAGCGAAGAAGACTTATTTATTTGATCCTAAGACCGGTAATCGAAATATTATTGAAATTACCGCTACACAAGTTCGTTACATTAAATTAGTTATTACCTCAAATGACGCTAGAGGAGGATATAATGCGCAGTTATCCGAAGTCAGTGTCTATGGGGAAACAATATAACAAAAAAAGAAAGGAAAAACATATGAAAAAATCACAAATTATTACGACGATGTTGATGGCAGGTATGTTACTTGCAGGTTGCTCAAATAAACCTGGAAATACAAGTAACACTGAAAATCCTACAACCTCGAATCCAGGAACGACGACAACAACGCCAACTCCAAGTATGGAACATCAAAATCCATTAGTGAAGGATTTAGCAGAAGGTGCCCTCGTTCGCGATTACAAAGAAGATTTAGATACGATGGTCAATGACTTTAGCGGTGCTTCCTTAGTTGGAGAAACCGAAAATGGTGTTTTCTCTAATCATGGAACATTACGTGTTTTGGTCGATAGCCAAAATGAAGATTTCCCAGGAAATGTCGAAGCTTCCATTTATAAAATGGCCACAGGAACTTACCAACTTCAAGACTACGATTCCATTGGTTTTGTTATTCGTAAAGTAAATGGAACCATTAATTATTCTAATTTAGTATTAGGTTTACGTGGCGATGACGCTTGGGATGTTTATCCAATTTCTTTAGCGGATGCAATGGATGAAGACGGAAATGAATTACCAGAACTTACTTCTGAATTCCAAACCATTAAAATTTCACCTAACTTATCTATTGAAGATGCCGATACTGAATATACCTTAAAAGGTACTTCCGACAAGAGTGGAACCAAAGTTTTATCCAAATATTTAGGCTTCCACCTTTATGCGAAAGATGAATGTTCTTCTTTAATTGAAATTCAAGAAGTATTCTTAGAAAAAGCCGGAGAAAAGACCGTTTTAGATAGCTTTGCTCGTAAAGCGGTGAATAAAGCCGATGACACTTGTTGGTGGAGAGATTCTACAGGCTTTATCGTTACGCCAGGTATTACTTTAAAAGATGGTGCAACCTATACCACCCCTGATTTTGAATTAGGTGAAAACACGAACGTTGTTCTTAATGTTTTAGGTGATACGACAGGAACATCCATCGCTCCCGTTACCAGTGCTGGCGCCGGTGAAAGTGTTACTTGGGCCAACTTAAAAGATGAAAATAACGAAAGTGTAAAGAACGCAGTGAATGGTGCTTTCCATTCCTTAGCAATTAATTTAAAGAATTCCAACCTTGCAAAAGAAGGTTTAAAAGGATTTAAAATTACTTCCACCAATGAAATCGTTATTTCTCAAGTCTTCTTATCTTCGTTAAAGGAAAAAGAAGCAGTGAAAGAATATCCTCATTTAGATACTGCTAATGCGGTTCACTTTGATGATTTCTCTCGTAAACAATCTGGATTTAATGGTGACTATGATGCATCTAGTAATAGTGAAATCATTAAAAATGCTGGTTTATATTATGCGTTAAGCTATAATAACGGCGATAAAGTTAATATTGACGGTGACGCTGCAGTCTTTGATAGCATGCCTGATGGATATACTCAATTAAAAGAAGGTTCTACTAGAGGACGTACTACTCAAAAATACTTAGTCTTCAAAATGAAGTTAGAAGGCGAAGGCGATTTAAATGGTTTCCGTTTCTCTAATGGAGCAGGTGATGCATATTATGCTTCTTCTTGGAAAGCTGGAGAAGGTCTTCCATCCATTCCTGAAGATATGGAAAATTATCCATATAAAGACGCCGATGGCTATGTTTTATACATCATTGATTTAAAAGCTTCCAATATTGAAGGCATTACCGACTGCCTTGATATGTATTATACAGGTTCAGCAATCCTAAAGATTGATTCAATCTTCTTTGCTGATGAATATGAAGTTTTAGAAGAAGTTGAAGGTTATGTTGAAGCCAAAGATTCTACCACTTTAGGTAAAGATGCAAGCTATATGGGAAATACTTCCATTAATAAGGCTTCTCGTTATGTTTCTATCACTTTAACCGGTGATGGAACTGCAACTTTAGAATCTATTCGCTTTACCTTTAATGGTGAAGAATTCTGGATTAAAGATGGAAAATGGGTGTTAAAAGGTGGAGAAAAAGCAACTTTAGATCACGTAATTTCTACCGAAGGTGAAACCTATGTTATCGACTTACTTGCTTCTAATGTTACTTTAGCCTCCGATTATATGCACTTCTTTATGGGTGGATATAATGACGCTCAAGGCGCTATTCAAGTGAATGCCTTAAAGACACTCAATAAAGGCTATCAATTAACTTCCTTTATTCCTGATGGCACTGCCTTTGATATTGCATATACCGCTGATTCAAAGGATCCAGCTTACCATTATGGTGGCTACTTTGCAGGAGACGCTAACTTCATCGCTTTAAAATTATCAAGTGCAGAAGGCGCAACGTTAAATTCTTTCCGTATTAACTTTGAAAGTAACGGAGAAGTGAAATGGGCTAAAGATGCAAACGAAAAAGGAAAAGGACTTGTATTATTAAATGCCGATGGCACTGCCTTTGACTATACGCAAAAGATCACAGATGAAGTCATTATTTATATTGACTTAGTCGCTTCTGGATTAGAAGTTCAAGCCACTCACTTACATTTCCACTTAGGTGCATTTGGTGATGATAGTGGTACGCTTACAGTAAAAGATATTGCAAGTGCTAAAACGACAATTTCTTATAGTGATGTTTTAAATAACTACGTTGAATTATAATAAAAGAAAGATGGTGAATTCTAGGGAGAAGCTTTTCTCCCTAGAAAGCCATTTTATGTTTTTAGGAGGTCATCTTATGAAAAAAATAACAATAACGTTTTTATCATTTCTCTTATTAAGCGCATCGCTTTTATCGGGCTGTGGCGCACAAGGAAATAGTAAAATTACCATTAAAATCGGTTTCTGGCCAGAAAAAACCGAAACATATGACGTGAATATGTATAATGATTGGAAAGAAAAATTTGAGGCCGATAATCCGGAATATAAAATTGTTGGTGATCCCTATACATATAGTACCGATACGATTGGCTCTAAAGCACTGACGGGTTCATTACCGACGGTTTTCCAAACTTGGTTTACTGAACCAAATAAATTAGTGGAAAAAGGATTCATTCGTTCTATTGATAAAGAATTAAAATCATTAGGATGGGACCAAATGATGGATCCTGATATGAAGGCATCATTAACCTTTAATAATGAAATCTATGGTGTGCCTCGTGATGGTTATGGCTTAGGTTTGTTAATCAACACCAAAACCTTAGGCGATAATGGCCTTTTACCAGAAGATGGAAAAGGTGGCTATAAGATTTATGATGAAAAGGGAAATCCTTTATATCCGACCACGTTTGAACAAATTTATGAAGTTTCAAAATCCATTGCGGAAAATGATGAAACCAAAGGTATTCTCATTTGTACCGCAAATAAAAATGGAGGATGGCAATTCTCTAATATTGCTTGGAACTTTGGTGCCACACTTCAATATCAAGATGAAACCACTAAAAAATGGGTTTCTGCCCTTGATTCGGATGAAGCCGTGAATGCTTTGACATGGATTCAAAAAATGAAACAAGAAGATTTATTGCTCAATAATCTTTCGGTTGTCTATGACGATTGGTATAATTCAATTAAATCGAAAGTCGCTATGGCTATCGTGGGTAGTGATGTTCTACATTTAGCTGATATAAATGGTGAAATGAAAGGCATGAAAGATTTAGCTTTCGTACCGATGCCAACTGGCGATGGTACCCACCATTATTCCTTATTTGGTGGAACACCTTTCGTCTTTGCTAAAAACGCAACGGATGAACAAGTTATCGGCACTTTAAAATTCTTTGAATATATTGGTCGTTCCCCTATTATTAGTGATATTTCTAAATCTGCTATGGAAAAGGGAAATGAAACCGCGAAAAATAAAAATCAACCGATTCTTCCAAAAATTCATCCTTGGATGAATGAAGATTATGTTTCTTATGCTAAATCTTTAGAAGAAAGAGATGTTACCGTAGATATGACATATTATCAAGAGTTCTTTGATAACATTCAAGCGAATAAACATGCAGAAGTAGCTTATGGTGCACAAGAAATGTATGCTTATTTAGATACCGCTATTCAAACCATATTAAAAGATCCTGATACCGCAAATGTGAAAGCGGCTTTAACAACGGCGAATAGCAATATGCAACGTTACTTAGATGAAAATGTGAATAAATAAGTTTATGGAAAAGGTAAGTACGAAAAAAAAGAAGAACTATAAAGCACTCGTCAAAAAGAATTTATTAGCGTGGCTTATCATGCTACCTAGTTTAATTCTTTTTGCCTTCTTTGTATGGACTCCTTTAATTAAGAATGTGATTCTTTCATTCTTTAGCGATTATTCTTTTAAAGAATTTGTTGGCTTTAAAAATTATCAAGCGTTATTTCAAGACGTTTCTTTTATTGCCGCTTTAAAAAATACATTTAAGTATATTTTCTGGTCCTTATTGATTGGCTTTCTAGTACCAATGATCATAGGTTTCTTATTAAGCGAAGTCATTCATGCAAAAGGTTTCTTTAGAGTTTGTATCTATATACCTTGTATGATTTCAGGTATCGCCGTGGTTTTCTTATTCAAAAATGTTTATGGCGATGAAACCTATTCCATTTTAAATGTTATATTAAAGGCATTTGGGGGAACACCTAGAAAATGGGCAAGTGATCCAAATATTATCATTCCTTTAATTGTCATTGCCATGACTTGGAAAGGAGCAGGAGGAACCGCTTTAATTTATTTATCCAATTTCCAACAGATTGATTCCTCTTTATATGAAGCCGCAAGAATGGATGGCGCTAAACCATTCCAACGCTTTGCCCGTGTCATGATGCCCCAGATGAGAAATACGATTTTAACGCTTTTAGTGTTACAAATTATATCCGTCTTCCAAGTGTTCTATGAACCTTTAGTCATTGGTAATTGGAGCGGACCTTTAGATAGTTCGATGTCTTTAATGTTATTAGCGTATAAGTTTGCATTTAACGACTTAGAATTTGCTAAAGGCGCAGCGGCGAGTATTTTCTTAGCTTTAATTATCTTAGCCTTTACATTAGCGTATTTTGCCTTAGTACGATATCTCAATAAGGAGGAAAAACAAGCATGAAAAAAGTAAAATTTCCTCACCTTCATGATAAAGTCGAAGGCTTATATAATTTCTCTGATTATAAAAAACCAAAGAACCGCGTGGTTTATGGTATTTTTATCTTCTTATTAGTGCTATTTGCTTTAACGGCAATTATTCCCGTTATTTGGTTATTTTTAACTTCTTTTAAATCGGTTAGTGAAATTAATTCTACAATTTATCATTTATTCCCGGAGACCTTTGATTTACAAAAGCTATTCAATCTATGGAATAAATTGAATTTTGGAAAGTATTATCTTAACACCTTAATTGTTGTTATTGGGGCAGTGATATGTTCCGTTGTATTTAATGGTTTACTCGCGTACGCGGTAGGCATTTTAAAACCTTTTGGTTATAAAGTGATTAATGCTTTAGTGTTATTAAGCTATATGATTCCTTCGGCATTATCCATTTATCCCTTAATTATGCAAATTCAAGCGGTGGGTATGATTAATTCTTATGCCCCATTATGGTTAACGTTTGGCGCAAACGCCTACTATTACTTATTGTTTAAAGACTATTTTGAAAAATTACCGCCTTCTTTAATTGAAGCGGCTAGAATGGATGGTTTATCCGATTTCCGTATTTTCTATAAAGTGGTTTTACCTTTAAGTAAACCGATGATTGGGGTTGTGGCCATCTTTAGTATGACCGCTGCTTATAGCGATTTCTTATTACCTTATTTAATTTTACAAGATGAAAGTATGCATACAGTTATGGTATCTATTTACCATTTATCCAGTACCACTACTTTAGATGCATCGGAATTTTTAATGCTTCTTGTGATTTCAATTATTCCACAAATTATTATCTTTATTATTTTCCAAAAACAAATCATGGGTTCTTCGGTGAACTCAGGTATGAAGGAGTAGTGATGGTTTATGCCCAAAGTATCCAAACAATATTTAGAAGTTCATCCTTTTTCCATCATTGAAAAAGGCCTCCATAAAGAGCGCGATCAAGTTTCTGAATCTTTATTTTCTTTAGGTAATGAATATTCAGGTATTCGTGGTTTCTTTGAAGAAGGTTATAGTGGTAAAAAGTTAATTGGTAGTTATTTTAATGGTATTTATGAATATGCCTTAGAAGATACGCCAAATGCTTATAAAGGCATTATTAAAAGAACCCATTTCATGATTAACTCGGTGAACTGGTTGATGGTTAGTATTTCGGTTAAAGACGAAAAATTAGACTTAAACCACGCAGAAATTAAAGATTTCTACCGTGAACTCGATATGAAAACCGGTTTATACACCCGTTATTTTACCTGGAAAACAAAATGCGGAGAACTAACTTTAAAATTTGAGCGTTTAATGAATATGACTTATTGTCATCAAATGGTACAACGTATTACTTTTATTTCTAAAGAAGAGATGCCGATTCATTTTACCTGTAGCTTAGATTCTAATGCCATTCAATGGGGAAAGGATTGTTACTGGAATCATCAAGATGAATGGTGTAATGAAAAAGAAAAAGAAGCAGGACTATTTGTTAAGACGCTTACGACAGAACAAACGCTTTTAAGTTTAATGAAAGTGGATTTTGTTCCGGCTATTTTAAAAGCGGAAAAAAGCGATAAAAAAGTGACATTTACCTATGATTTCATTTTAAAAGGTAAAGAAGTCATGACGCGTTATGTGATTAATCTTATCGATAAAGATCAAAGTTCTTCTTATGAAGAAATGAAAAAACAAGCCAAAGAAGAATTAGAAGATCTATGTAAAAAAGGCTTTGATGGCGTTTTAGAGGATAACCAAAAACACTTTACGCATTTATGGAATCAATCCGATATTGAAATTGAAGGTAACGATAAGGACCAACAAGGCATTCGTTATTGTATTTTCCAATTAGATCAAACCTATCATGGTTATGCTAAAGATAACAATATTGGTGCCAAAGGATTAACGGGAGAAATGTATTCAGGTCACGCTTTCTGGGATAGTGAAACCTATTGTTTACCTTTCTATTTATTCTCCAATCCAGAAGCCGCTAAAAACTTATTGATGTTCCGTTATCATACGTTAAAAGAAGCAAAAGAAAGAGCGGTTCAACTTGACTGCGAAGGCGCTTGTTATCCTGTTGCCACACGTAACGGAAAAGAAGCTTGTAATTTATTTCAACATGCCTCTTTACAATTCCAACCTTCGACCGCAGTAAGCTATGCAATTTATCACTACATGAACCTTTATCATGATGATGAATTTATGCAAAATTATGGTCTAGAAATGTTAGTGGAAATTGCTAAATTCTTATTATCAAGAGGCCAATATAATCAAGATCATACGCGTTTTGGTTATTATTGTGTAATGGGGCCTGATGAATTCCAAATGATGGTCAACCATAATACATATACGAATTTCATGGCGAAAAAGACGATGGACTATCTTTTACGTTTAATGGAAGAAAATCGTTATGATGTCGATTCGGTTTTAAAGAAATGTGGTTGTCGCTCTACTTTTAAAGAAGAACTTCAAGAAGCAAGTGAAAAAATGGTCATCTTATACGAGGAAAAATCTCATCTATTTGAACAACACGATGGTTTCTTTGATTTACCGCATATTGATATTCATGCCATTCCGGATACGGATTTCCCCCTTTATTCTCATTGGAGTTATGACCGCATCTACCGTAATGATATGATTAAACAACCCGATGTTTTGATGTTTATGTTCTTATATAATCAAGACTTTACATATGAACAAAAAAAGGCGAATTATGAGTATTATGAACCGCGTTGTATTCATGAGTCTTCTTTAAGTCCATCCATTCATTCCATTTTTGCTTGTGAATTAGAAAAAATGGCGGAAGCAGAGAATTTCTTCCAATTTGCTACGCGTTTAGATTTAGATGATTATAATTGCAACACCTTAGAAGGTATTCACACAACTTCCATTGCGGCAGCGTGGATGAATATTGTTTATGGCTTTGGTGGTTTAAGAAGTGATCGAGAAATGTTAAAACTTTCTCCGACCATTCTTTCGACCTGGAAGAGTTATTCTTTTAAAATTTATTATCAAGGAAGCACTTTAAAATTTAAAGTGACTCAAGATCATGTAGAAATTGATGTGAGTGGAAAACCGGTCACTTTAGAAATTTATCACCACATTTATACGATTTCACATCATGAAATCATAGAAAGAGTGTAATTATGCAATACGAATTGAAGAAAATAGGATTTCGTCAACAAGATATTATTTCCTATGGAAATATGTTTTTAATTGGAAATGGACATCTTGGTTATCGCGGAACTTTAGAAGAATATCGCGCTAAAGAATTGGTTGGCTTGAACGTCGTTGGTTTTTATGACCAATACCAAGATAAGTGGCGGGAAAGCGTTAATCTTCCTAATCCTTTTTTCGTTCGCGTTTATGATGAAAATGAAGTATTTTCGGTTTTAGAAAATACGCCTTTATATCATGAACAAAAATTAGATATCCTACATGCAACGCATCATAGAAAAACGGTATATTCCTCATTTACGATTCGTTCAAAACGTTTTGTTTCTTGCGTTCATGATCAATTTCTTGGTTTAGAATATGTAATTGAAGCGAAGGATACAAAAGAAATACAAGTAGATATCGGTTTAGATCTAGATATCTATGAAATTAATGGTCCGCACTTTAAGAAAAAAGAAATTAAAATGCGCAAGCATCATGTGACTTTTATTGGTACGACGAATGAGCATAAAAAAATTGCTTTACAAAGTCATTATGCTTTTCCTAAGAACGCTAAGATAAAAGAAGAAAACGGATATTATCACGTAACTTTAAAAATGGAAAAAGGGAAAAAGTATCGCTTTTATGTATTAAGCGAAGTCCAAGAAAAGAAAATAAAAAGACATGATTTACGCGTTTCTAAAAGAACATTTGATTTCTATTTCAAAGCGCATCAAGAAGCCTTTAAAAAACGTTTCCTTTTTGCCGATATCAAAATCAAAGGTAATCCTAAAGCGCAGTGGGCGATGCGCTATAGCATTTATCATTTATTGATTCTAGAAAATGAGAATTATACGACTTCTATCCCGGCACGTGGTGTATCAGGAGAAACCTATAAAGGCGCAATTTTCTGGGATACGGAAATTTTCTTACTCCCATTTTATTGCTTTACCGCTACTAAATTTGCTCGACAATTAATCTTGTATCGTATTCATACATTAAAAGGCGCAAAAAAGAAAGCCAAAGAATATGGTTATCAAGGTGCATTCTACGCCTGGGAAAGTCAAGAATTAGGGCAAGATGCTTGTTCTAAATATAACGTTACGCACCCCGTAACCCATGAACCAATCAGAACTTATTTTAATGAGAAACAAATTCATATCTCGGCTGATATCGTATATGCTTTCCATCAATATATGTTAATTACCGGTGATGAAAGCATTTTAGATGAAGGCGGTTATGAAGTTTTAAAAGAAGTCGTTTTGTTCTTTAATTCTTATAAAACAGTCAAAAAAGGAATTTATCATTTAAATGACGTGATTGGTCCTGATGAATATCATGAACGCGTTGATGATAATGCCTTTACCAATTATATGGCTTATAACGCGATGAAAATTGCTTTATCATATTTAAAAAAGGAAAAAGAGAAAACGAAAAAAGATGAGCGTATCATGAAGATAGCTAATCAATTTATTCAACGCATTTATTTACCAAAGCCGAATGAAGATGGTATTATAGAACAATTTAAAGGCTATTTCTTAAAAGAAGATGTTTCTATTGAAGAAGTGAAGAAAAGACTCCGCTACGAAAACGAATATTGGGGAACGGAAAATGGTGTTGCTTATCCGACAAGAATTATTAAACAAGCGGACGTCATTGCCTTATTATGTTTATTAAAAGAACGTTTCTCTAAAGAGACGATTGAAAAGAATTATCGCTTCTATTATCCTTACACGGAACATGGTTCCAGTTTATCCGCTTCCATGTATTCCATGAGTGGATTTTGGATTCATGAATTTGAAACCGCCTATTCCATGTTTTATAAATCAGCGAGTATTGATTTAGGAACCGAGCAAAAAATGTTTGCAGGTGGTATTTATATTGGCGGTACCCATCCCGCAAGTAGTGGTGGGGCTTATTTAAGCTTATTAATGGGCTTTGCTGGATTACACTATGATGAACATCATCTTTATCTAGCACCCCAAAAATATAAAAAGTTAAAAGAATTAGAATTCCATTTGATATATCAACAAAAGACGTATCATGTTACGATAAAAAAAGATGGAAGTTATGAAATGGAGGAACTGGCATTATGATAAAAGGTATCCTATTTGATTTAGATGGTGTTTTACTTTCTACCGATCATTTTCATTATTTAGCATGGAAAGCGATTGCCGATGAAGAAGGTATTGAATTTAATGAAAAAATTAATCAACGCTTACGTGGAGTATCGAGAATGGCTTCTTTAGATATCGTTTTAGAAAAAGCGCATCGAAGCTATACTTTAGAAGAAAAAGAAGCGCTAGCGGAAAAGAAAAACAATATCTATAAAAAATATTTGGAATCTTTAAATAAAGATAGTATTGATCCTAAAGTCATTGAAACACTTAAAAAACTTCAAGAACAAGGAATCCATTTAGCGATTGGTAGTTCTTCTAAAAATACGCGCTATATTTTAGAAAAAACGGAACTTCTATCTTATTTTGAGGCAGTAGTGGATGGAACGATGATTTCTCATTCTAAACCACATCCTGAAGTCTTTTTAAAAGCGCGTGATGCTTTAAAACTCACATCTAGCGAATGTTTAGTCGTTGAAGATGCGATGAGTGGTATTGATGCTGGTGTTGAAGGCGGTTTTGAAACCTGTGGTCTTTTAGGTGCCAGTCGCTATAAGAAGACAACCTATCCATTAAAAAGTCTTCAAGATATCTTAATGGTAGTAGAAGTGAAAAATAGTGAAACTTTAAAAGAAGCCGAACATCGCATTGAATTAAAACATATTAAAAAGGTTTATCCTAATGGTGTAACCGCGGTAAAAGATTTTTCCTTAACCATTGAAGATAATGAATTCGTCGTATTTGTTGGTCCTTCTGGTTGCGGAAAATCGACGGTCTTACGTATGATTGCGGGTCTAGAAGAAATTAGTGATGGAGAGCTTTTAATCGATGGACAAGTGATGAATGATACCGAGCCGATTCAAAGAAACATTTCCATGGTTTTCCAAAACTATGCTTTGTATCCTCATTTAACGGTAAGAGACAATATCGTTTTCCCATTAGCGATTCAACGTGTACCTTTAAATAAATTCTTTGATTTTACTTATCGCAAAGAAAGAAAAGAAAGAATACGCCGCATTGGTGAACAAGTCGCTGCTAAAATTGGTTTAACCGAATATTTAGATCGTAAACCGAAAAACTTATCTGGTGGACAACGGCAGCGTGTTGCTTTAGGTAGAGCCTTAATTCGTCACCCCATTGCGTTTTTACTCGATGAACCCTTAAGTAACTTGGACGCTAAAATGCGTGCACAAATGCGTACAGAAATCTCCAAATTACATAACGAATTAAAAAAGACATTCATTTATGTTACGCATGATCAAGTAGAGGCCATGACTATGGGTAGTAAAATCGTCGTCATGAAAGATGGCTATATTCAACAAATTGCTACACCGAATGAATTATTCTTACATCCAATCAATAAATTTGTTGCTGGCTTTATCGGTACGCCACAAATGAATTTTTTTAAAGTGAAATTAGTTGAAAGTGAAAATCAACTTTATGCGGAATTACAAAATAAAAAGAAACTTCTTATTCCTGAAGAAATTCGTACGACAATCAAACCTGAATATATCGGTAAAGAAGTTACGATGGGAATTCGTCCAAAAGCCATCCGTCCTTCTAAAGAGAGTAACGAACTAATAGGAACACTTGTGCTCTTTGAACAATTAGGCGATGAAGCTCTTCTATATTTTAAAATGGAAGGTGTACAAGGAGAGTTTGTTGCATCGGTAGAAACCTATAATTCCTACCGAGTAAAAGAAGAAATTGGTTTTACTTTTGATTTAACACATGTTTGCTTCTTTGATTTAGAAACCGAGGGAACGATTCACCAATGGTAAAAAAAGTAAAGTTCTGGTGCTTTCTTCTTTTGATTTTCTGTTGTTCCTGTTCTATTTCTTCCTCAGTTAGTTCCTCTTTTTCTACCGCGAGCACTTCGTATGAACGGGATGAAGAAGGATTTTACAAGTTAGATGAAAAAGATTTATTAGAAGAAGCTATTGAAGACAATAAAGAAATAACGAAACTACGGATTTCAGGTGCATATGAAGAAAAGAAATATAACGCAATGCGTTTATATGCTGGTGATAAGCAAATTCCTATCTATAACGTCAAAACGAATTATACTCATCAATGGACACCGGACACGTTAAAAAGAATGAATAACGCTGTCAGTGTGATTGAATTAGAGGGGAAAATGACCTTTCGTCTACAAACGAACTTTTTAATTCATAACATCTTTACGATTCGTCCATTAAGCCGTAATGTTCCTTATAACATTGATGAACAAAAACGCTTAGTAACATTCACCATTAGTGAGCCAGGTGCCTATACAATTGAATTTCGAAATGATAAAACGCTTCATTTATTTGTGCACCCTTATGAAGCTTATAATCAATACAAAAACGATACAAATGTCCTATATTTTGCACCAGGTATCTATAACAAGGACAATTGTTCTATTATTCAAAATGACCATATGATTCATTTAAATAGTAATACAACGGTCTATTTAGAATTAGGCGCAATCTTAGAATGTGGCTTTGTTTCCAATAACGCGAGTCATATTAAAATTGTAGGAAGCGGAATTGTGGATGGTTCTTCTTTTATAAGAAACGCTACAACGAATGAAAGATTAATTCCTTTTGACTTTAATGATTGTACGGATATTCAGTTTTTAGGAATTACAACTTTAGATCCAGCAGGTTGGTGCTATAACATTTATTTTTGTAATCAAGTCACTTTTGAAAATGTCGCTATTATTTCTTCAAGAAGTAATGGAGATGGAATTTCGTTACAATCTTCTAAAAATGTAGTTTGTAAAAATACCTTTGTACGAAGCTTTGATGATTCTCTTGTCGTTAAAAATTATCCTAGATGGAACAACATGACGAGTTATGGATCTACTTACAATATTCAATTTAAAAATTGTATTTTATGGACCGATTTAGCACAATCCATGGAAATCGGTTATGAAACGTATGGAGAACAAATGGAAGACATCCATTTTGAAAATATTACTGTACTTCATAATTTCCATAAAGCACCGATTTCTATTCACAATGCAAATCAAGCCAAAATGAAGAATATTTCTTTTAAAGATATCACGATAGAAGATGCAAGTATGGGTGAAGGAGATGGAAGTAACCTTCTTATTGACTTTAGCTGTGCTTATTCTTCGACTTGGTCGAACGGACATGGTGTGACACCTTTAGGAAGTATTGATCAAGTGATGGTACAAAATGTCAAAGTTCTTTCTGAAAATAAGACACAAAAGATTTCTATTATGGGTAGTGTAGATACTCGTGAAAATTATAAAGGTAGTGTTCATAAAATTCAAAATGTCACACTTCAAGATATCCAAATTGTGGATGAAAAATTACAAGCAGAAAATGCAAGAATTATGATAAATGAATATGTTGAAAGCTTAAAAGTAATGCTCACAGGAAACGAAATTACTGGGGCAACCTATCAAGCAAGTGTTAGTGCGAATGCATACGGAAAAAATTATCAAATTATAGAAGTTCAATAAAAGAAAAAAGTGGTGAGTAATTTCATCACTTTTTTTAATTTTTTTAGCATAAAAAAGACTCATGAAGGCTCTTTAAAATCTAAGGTGGAGTAATTTTTT
>ULNH01025203.1_pt1 | contig 42222 bp, 39 predicted proteins | sample 1951871 | NCBI WGS metagenome assembly ULNH01 (sample SAMEA4835572, study PRJEB28245) | human gut metagenome | biome: gut microbiome; material: fecal sample | place: Denmark | collected 2008 | reverse complement strand
TTAGAAGCGGCAGGAATAATTTACCTGCTTCAGCCGTTTATACCGCCGGGAGCAAAATACATTGTAAAAGCGCCGAAGCTGTACTTTTTTGATACCGGTCTTGCGGCATACTTAACGCGCTGGCTTAACGCTGACGCTTTGGAAGCAGGCGCGGCAAGCAGTGAATTCTTTGAAACGTGGGTTGTGACAGAAATCTACAAAAGCTATGCCAATAAAGGTATAGTGCCGCCGTTGTACTACCTGCGCAATTTTAACGGCAAAGAGATAGAACTCATCATCTGGCAGAATGGTACAGCATACCCAATAGCCGTTAAAAAGAGCGCGTACCCCAATAAAGCCGTTAAAACGTTTGCGATACTGGAACCGGTAAGCGCCGATGCAAAAATACAAATCGGCGCAGGCGGTATAGTGTGCTTAATTGACGACCTCTTACCGGCATCTGATAATTTATATTACATTCCCGCGTGGGTGTTATGATTTTATTTTAAAAATTAGTATTGCGGTACCAAAAACTTATTGAACCGTAATTTTAACTGAAGCGTAAATATAACAAAGAGCTGCATGGCAGTCAACATTCAAAAATTGCAATATTTAATAAAAATAACAGTTCAAAACACTTTTTGAACGCAGTGAATAAGTGCTTTGAACTGTTATGATACTAAAATTATTGCGGAAAATTTTTGAGTTGGCAGTCAGGCAGTTCTTTTTATTTGTATTGATAAATTAAAAATAACCGGATGGCAGATATAATTTGCTGTTTGATAACTAAATATTTTGACCGTTAGTTTGAATGATTATTAATTTGATGTTTTAGTTATATTATACCGTGTAATTCTAAATTTTCATTCCTTCGGCAGCGTATAATTTTCAACAGCGGCAATAAAATCATTGTCATACGCGTGGGCGGCGCGCAGTGCTTTTAAAGCAGCAAAATCTTTCAGCTCCTTGCCCCACATAAAAGCGTCGCGGCCATCGTAGCAGGCAGCAACAACGGGCGCTTTGGCGTCAACAGGTGTTTTTCCGTCAAGGTCGGTAAAAATAATATAGCAGTTATCAAAATCAAGCCCGTAAACGCTGATGTGTTCTTCTTCGGTAGGTGCGCTCCAACAGCCAAGCGCTTCAAATTCTTTTTGCAGTGACATAGTGTAACCACCTTTTAAACTTTATTTAATAATAGCATATAAAATTTTACGTTGTTTGTCCATAAAACTTGCAACAAAATCTGCAAAAAATTCTGCGATAGTGTATAATAGACAGGTAAGGCCGCAAAGGAGTTGACGGAGTATGAAAAAATATCAGCCCGGAGCAAATATGCAGGTGCTTTTTGTTTGCCCAAAATGCGGCAGGCAGCTTGCATGGGCTTTGCCTGCGGCAGAAATGCAGTGCCCGAAATGCGGCACATGGGTAAATAATAAAAACCGCAAGGGCAGGGGGCATGATGTTTTTTTACCTCCAGGAAGTGACCAGACGGTACTGTTTTAAGTGAGTCGCCATTTAGTGACGGGCTGAAAGCGAAGCCCATAAATGTGCCAGCGAAGCTACGCAGATTTTGCAATTTAATAATGAGCAAAATCTAAGTTCCTTAATTGGCGTTTAAAACGGCGATTCATATTAATAAATTTATTAACAAAAATTACAATATGAAAGAGGTATGAATTGTGAAGATTTTTATGGATACTGCTAATGTTGCGGAAATTGCAGAAATGGCAGCGCTTGGCGTTGTATACGGCGTTACCACTAACCCCAGCTTAATTGCCAAAAGCGGCAGAACTCAGGCCGAAGTTATTCCCGAAATTTGCAGCCTTGTTGATGGGCCTGTAAGCGCCGAAGTTATCAGTACCGACTGCGAAGGCATGGTTGCCGAAGCGCGCAAACTGATGAAAATTTCCGACAAGGTTGTTGTAAAAATTCCGTGCATTGCCGAAGGCTTAAAAGCCGTTAAAATTCTTGCCAAAGAAGGCATTAAAACCAATGTAACTCTGGTGTTCAGCTTGCCGCAGGCACTTATGGCAGCACGTGCCGGTGCAACCTATGTAAGCCCGTTTATCGGCCGTTTGGACGATATTGGCGAAAACGGCGTGGTGCTGGTAGAAAACATGGTTAAGGTTTTCCGTCAGTACAATCTCGATACGCAGATTATTGCTGCCAGCATCCGCAATATGGAGCACGTTGAAAAAGTTATGCTTGCCGGTGCGGATATTGCAACCATTCCTACCAAAGTTTTAAAGGAGATGCTTTTGCATCCGCTTACCGATAAAGGCCTTGCCCAGTTCCTTGAAGATTATAAAAACAGCCTTAAATAAATTTATAAAGTGTTTAAACGGCGGCTTAACGGCTGCCGTTAATTTTTTATCTGCATAAGCAGGATTTTTTTGAAATGCATAGAATATAATTTAACGGAAAAAATCAACAGGTGAGGCGGTTAACCCCGCAATCTTAATAGGGAAGCCGGTGCGAATCCGGCGCAGTCCCGCTACTGTAATGGCGAGCTGTCTGCAAAATGTCACTGAAGCAATGCTTTGGGAAGGCGCAGCACAGCGATGAACCTGAGCCAGGAGACCTGCCTGTTACGAGTATCACAGCCTACGGGGGATAGGCGGGTATTTGCATATCGTTTTTGAAGTATATCCTCTTTGTTATAAAGGGGATTTTTTGTTTATAGAAAGGAGTTTTTGTATGCCGGCTAAAATTGTTTTGGTAACCGGCGGGGCACGCAGCGGCAAAAGCGAATTTGCCGAAAAATATGTGCTGCATTACGGCGCAAAATGCGCTTACATTGCTACCGCCGAAATTCTGGACGAAGAAATGGCTGAACGTGTACGTTTGCATAAAGCGCGCCGCCCCCGGACGCGCTGGATAAATTTTGAAGCCCCCTATAATGCGCACGAGGTTTTGTGCGAAGCTGCGCATGAAGCTGATGCAGTGCTGTTTGACTGCCTTACGCTTTACATGAGTAATTTATTGTACGGCAAAAACGCACCGCAGGGCACAACGGAAGAAAAAGCGCAGGTTGTTAAGGCAGAAATTGCAAAACTGATTGAAGCTGCTGAAGCAGGCGGCAAAATTACGGTGTTTGTAACAAACGAAGTTGGCGCTGGAATTGTGCCGGAAAATGCAATGGCACGCGAATACCGCGATATTGCAGGCTGGGTGAACCAGCAGGTGGCGGATGCCGCCGACAGCGTATTTTACTGCGTGGCAGGGCAGGCAGTTGATATGAAGAAACTGGCTTTTAAATTTGAGGAGGAATAAAATGCAGGATATTATAATTCCGCCGCTGAACAAGGAAGCGGCAGAAATTGTGCATAAAAACTGGCAGGCTGTGGATGAGGTTCCGTATCAGCTTGGCAAAGTTGAAAAAATGGTTGAAAAATACGCCGCTATTTGCGGCACGCCTGATTTTGACGGCAAAATAAAAAGCGCCATGCTTTTAATGTGCGGCGACCACGGCATTGCCAAATACGGCGTCAGCGCTTATCCGCAGGAAGTTACCATGCAGATGATTAACGGCTATATGCGCGGCACTGCCGGTGCCAACGTAATGGCGCGCCACGCCGGTGCGGATGTGTTTGTTGTTGACATGGGCACAACTTTTGATTTGAGCCATTTGCCGAAAGTGCGCAATGAAAAGGTTGCCTGGGGCACGGAAGATTTTACCAAAGGCCCTGCCATGACGCGCGGACAGGCCGAAATGGCATTGGAGCGCGGCATGAAAGTTGCTGGGGAGTGCATTGATAAAGGCTACAACATGCTGGTAACGGCAGAAATGGGTATCGGCAACACAACTTCCACCGCGGCTATCGTATCGGCATTTACAGGCCTGGCGCCGGAACTGACTGTTGGGCGCGGCACCGGCATTAACGATGAACGCATGAAGGTTAAACGCCAGGTTGTTGCGGACGGTTTGGCAGCAAACAAGCCGGAATTAGGTAATGCCATGGATATTTTATGCAAAGTTGGCGGGTATGACCACGCCGGGCTTGCCGGTATGATTATTGAAGGTGCACGCCGCCGTGTACCGACCATGGTTGACGGCGTAAACGCAACTGCTGCGGCGCTGCTTGCTTACGGCATTGAGCCTGCCTGCGCGGATTATATGTTCTGCTCGCATTTATCGGCGGAAATTTCACACGCCAAAATGCTGGAAATTTTAAATTTAAAACCGATTGTCGATGCAGGCATGCGCCTCGGCGAAGGTACGGGCGCTTCGCTGGCCATTGTAATTTTGCAGTCGGCGCTTGATTTATACAAAAACTTAACCGCAGGTGAGCAGAATGCGTGATTTTATTACCTGCCTGGAATTTTTAACGCGCATCCGTTTCAGCCACCGCACAGACTGGCGTGACGAAGATTTTTCGCGCAGCGTGCCGTATTTTCCGCTGGTGGGGCTGGTTATCGGCGCGTTTTTGGGTGCGGTTAATTACGCTTTGGTAATGGTTGCTGCGCCTGATTTTATGCGTGCCGCGCTTTTGATTTTAGCGGAAATTATTATTACCGGCGGGCTGATGTACGACGGTTTTATGGATACTTCCGACGGCGTTTTTTCGGCGCGCAGCCGCGAACGCATGCTGGAAATTATGAAGGACAGTCATGTAGGCTCTAACGCCGTGCTGGCTGTAATAGTGCTTATTTTACTGAAGGTATCGGCGTACCTTGCCATTTACCCACAGCTCTTAACGCCGGCGCTGATTGCCATGAGCGTGGCAACGCGCACTTTTATGGTAATTTTTATCGTCAACTTTCCCTACGCGCGCAAAACCGGCATCGGGCATATGTTTACCATGTACGCTAAAAAAAGCTACACGGTTATCGCGCTGGCGCTTGGCATTGGCATAACGGCACTGTGCGGCGTGCATTACCTGCTGGTGATGGCAGTTACTTTTGTGCTGGTATTTGGCATTGCTAAATTTTTGCAAAGCCAGCTGGGCGGGCTGACGGGTGACACCTACGGCGCGCTGACGGAGTGCGGCAACGTGCTGTACCTGCTTACGCTGATAATTGGCGGACGCTTTTTGGTGCTTGGTTTTTATACTTACCACAGCATATTTAGTTTGTTTTAAGGATGGTGCAAAATGGAAATAGATGTTTTGGCTGGCACGGTGCAGCCTGTTGATAAAACGATAGCAGCAAAAGCGCAGGAGCGTTTTGATAATTTAATTAAACCGGTCGGGTCACTGGCAAAACTTGAAGAAATGGCTACGCGATATGCGGCAATTTACGGCAGCGCAGATAAAAATGACGTAAATTATCCTTGTAAAACAGTGCTTTTTTGGACTGACGACGCCGTTACAGCGGCAGAATATATGCAGGGCAGCAGACCTGCCTGCGTGCTTGCGGAAAATTCCGGCGTTAAAAGCCAGACTTTTTTGGTAACGTCTGAAAGCATTGAAGAAGCACTGCTTGAAGGTGCGCTTCTGGCAAAAGAAGCAATAGGAACAAACGGCGGCCAGCAGGTGCTGGCACTTGGCTGCGTTGACAGCAGCGTGCCGGAATATAATGCAGAAAATTTTAAAGCTGACGGCTATGATTTTTTAAATCAGCTTGGCAGCAGAACCATTGCTGCTATGGCAGGCGCAGTTTTGCAGGCTGCGGCTTTAAAAGTGCCGGTAATGCTTGACGGCGCAGTAACGTGTCTTGCAGCACTTGCGGCAGTAAAATATAATGCCGCTGCGGCAGATTACGTTTTTGCCGGGCATGTATCCGCAGAAGAGGGCATGGAAGAACTGCTGCAAAAATTGGGGCTTTCCGCGCCGCTGAGGCTTGATATTAAAATATGCCGCGGCGAAGGCGCAATACTTGCGCTCAGCCTTTTGGACGCAGGCATTAAGGCTTATAAGGAAATGGAAACTTTTGCCGAAGCAGGCGTACACGTTGAGGTAAAAGAATTTTCGCACGCAGAAGAAATTAAGGCAGGCAAACAGGGGGCAAAATAATGGGCAGGCTATATTTAATCAGGCATGGGGAAACCGATTCCAACAAAAGTTTCCGCTTTCAGGGGCAAACCGATATTGAACTGAACGAAAAAGGACTGGCGCAGGCTGAACTTTTGGCAGAGCATTTTAAAACTATCCGCCTTGATGCCGTATACAGCAGCAGTTTAAAGCGTGCACGGCAGACGGCGGCACCGCTGGCGGCTGTACACGGGCTTGAGGTGCAGCCGGTTGAAGATATTAAGGAAATTGCTTTTGGCAAGTGGGAAGGGCTTACCTATAACCAGATTAATGATGCCGGCCTTGGGCAGATTGACGAATTTTTTAAAAATCCGGCGCTGTGCCATGTGCCGGGCGGCGAGAATTTTACGGATGTTGCCGCACGCGTAGAGCCGTTTTTTAAACGCTGCCTTGCGGAAATGGACGAAAAAGATATTGCCGTTGTTTCGCACGGCGGCATTATCCGCGTGCTGCTGTGCCTGTTTTTGGGCGTGGACTTAAACAAAATATGGAATTTCAGCGTTGGCAACTGCAGTACAACCACACTGGCAAAATGGCGCGGCTACAATACTGTGCTGGAATGTACAAATGAAACATATTATTTGCGTTAAATTTTATTAGAATAATGTAAAAAAACAGCCATGATATATTGACATTTGTATTTTAAAAAGATATACTTTAAATAGTATATCTCAGCCGGTTTATATAGGGTTCATATCTTCTTTTTAATGCTGCTTGCATTTTTATCGAAGCCGTGGCAAATCTATGAAGTCCTCATGGGGTATGATTAATGTAAGGAGCTGATAAGCAATGAAAGAAGACAAAACTTTAGTATGCAAGGAATGTGGCAAAGAATTTGTTTTTTCCGCTTCCGAACAGGAATTTTATGAATCCAAAGGCTTTACCAACGAACCGGGCCGCTGCCCTGCATGCCGTCAGGCACGCAAACAGCGTCTTGGTATTGTAAGCGAGCGTCCGGAACGCCAGATGTATCCGGCGGTTTGCGCTGAATGCGGCAAAGAAACCGAAGTTCCGTTCAAACCTTCCGAAGACCGTCCGGTTTACTGCCGTGACTGCTACAACGCACATCACAGAAAATAATAAACAAATACAGCCTGCCGTAAAAATGCGGCAGGTTTTTGTTTATTTCAGCGAATTTTATAAATAATGTGACAGAAACTTTGAGAAAGTTTCACTCAATATGGTATAATAATTTAATAAGAAGAAATTGGGGGTCATTTTATTTTAGAACTTAAAGAAATTTCGGTTGCCGATAAGGCATTGTTTGAAAGCTACATGTCGCGCCCTTATTACCGCGGCTCTGAATGTGCTTTCGGCAATTTGTTTATGTGGCAGACCTGCTATGATATTTTTTGGACTGAAGCACACGGCTTTTTAGTGCTGAAAGTAAAAAGAAATGATGTTGACTTCTTTTTACAGCCGTTTGGCGGCAAAGACGAAGATTTGCCTTTATTAATGAAAGAAATTAAAGAATACCATAACGGCAAACCGTTTGAAATACACGGCATTTATGATGACGGCAGGGAAAGGCTGTTAAAAGCGTTCCCTGATTTGGAAATTACCGATGACCGTGATAACTGGGACTATGTGTATTTGCAGCAGAACCTGGCAACGCTTGCCGGGCGCAAATACCACGGCAAAAAGAACCACTGCAATGCTTTTGTAAAAGAGCATCCCGATTATGTTTACGAAGAAATGAACAGAAGCAATATTGAAGAATGCCTTGCTTTTGGCGATATGTGGTGCGAGCGCCGCATGTCTGACGACCCTTCGCTGGTATGCGAAAAATGCGCTATCCATGAAGCACTTGATAATTTTGAAGCCTTAAAGCTGCGCGGCGGCGTTATCCGCATTGACGGCAAGGTTGAAGCATTCAGCTTTGGCGAAAAAATTAATGACGATACTGCCGTTTTGCATGTAGAAAAGGCCAATCCGGAAATACGCGGGCTTTATGCCGTTATTAACCGTGATTTTGCCAAAAATGCGTGGGGCGATGTTACCTATCTTAACCGCGAGGAAGATATGGGGCATGAAGGCCTGCGCATGGCAAAAGAATCGTATAAACCGGAATTTATGGTAAAAAAATATTCCACTATTTTTAAATAACAGAGGTTTGTATGGATTTCAGGCTTTTAAACTCTGCTTTTTTGCCGCAGGCGGCAGAATTATGGGATTACTGCTTTGAAAAAAAGGGCGACCCGTTTTACGAAAGGTATTTTAGCGAGTACTGTTTAAAGCAAAACAGCGTTATAGGCGGTTTTGACGGCGATAAATTAGCGTGTATGCTGCACTTGAACCCGTATGCAATTACGCTGCGCGGGCAAACACTGCGCCTGCCGTATATTGTAGGCGTGGCAACTGCGCCGGAATACCGCGGGCAGCACCTTACGCGCCCGCTGCTGGAAACGGCGTTTACCGTTTTGCGTGCGCAGGGAGCGGCTTTTGCGCTTTTAATGCCCATTAACCCGGCAATTTATAAGCCCTATGGGTTTGATTACTGCTATTACCGCCATTATTACCAGATGCCGCTGGCAGAATTGAAAAAACTGCCGCCGGTGCATAATATAAAAATAACCCGCTGTGCAGATATTACAGAAGGCTTGGATAAACTTGCCGCTGTTTACGAAACCTGCGGGCAGGAGTTAAACGGCATGGCAGTGCGCGGCAGGGAAAAGTGGCAGGAGCTTTTAAACGGCTATAAAGCCGAAAAAGTAATGCTTGCCATAGCTTTTGAAGATGACACACCTGCCGGTTATATGCTGTATTCGCTTGATGCAGGCACTTTTAAAGTGCAGGAGCTGCTTACGCTCAGCCATGAGGCACAAACGGCGCTTCTGCGTTATGCAGCAGGGCATTTAAGTGATGCCGCTAATTTTGAATGGCTGGCAGAACTAGGCAACCTGGCGTATCTTGATTTTGCCGGAAGTACATACAGCGGCAGTTTAAAGCCGTTTATGATGGCGCGCTGCATTAATATCCGCAAAGCGCTGGAGCTTTTACCGGTGCCGCAGAATGTGAGCGGCGAAGCGGTGCTTTTAATTACCGACAAATTTTTGCCGCTGAATAACGGGCTTTTAAAAATAACTGCCCAAAACGGCGCATTAACTCAGGCCAGCACCATTGAAAACGAAGAAATTACAATGGACAGCGCAGCCTTTACACAGCTGTATTTCGGCGCTTTCAGCTTTGAAGAGCTGGTGCGTGCCGGAAAAATTAAAGTTCATAATCCGCGCAAAAGCGGTTTTTTGCAGGCGTTGTTTACCAAATGCCGTAATTATATTAACGAGTACTATTGAAAATTGAGCAGGGAGGCTGATTTAATGGACGAAATCAGACGCATTTTTGTAGAAAAGAAAGAAGCTTTTGCCGTTGAAGCAAGAGGCCTTTTGGCTGATTTGCAAACCAACCTCGGCATGAAAGGCTTAACCGGCATCCGTGTTATTAACCGCTACGACGTTATGGGCGTAACGGATGAGGAATTTGCCGCAGCCAAAGCGCTGGTGCTTTCTGAACCGCCGGTTGATACCGTTGAAGAAGAACTGGAAGTACCTGCAGGCTGCCGTGCTTTTGCGGTAGAATTTTTGCCGGGCCAGTATAATCAGAGGGAAGACTTTGCTGCTCAGTGCATTCAGCTTATTACGCAGAAAGAACGCCCGCTGGTATCTTCTGCCAAAGTTTATATTTTGTCCGGCACAATCAGTGATGATGAGTTTGCTAAAATTAAGGCTTACTGCATTAACCCGATTGAAGCACGCGAAGCCGCCTGGGAAAAACCGCAGACTTTGGTGCAGGCCTGCGAGGAACCGCAGAAAATTAAAAGCGTGGAAGGCTTTTTAACCTTTACCAAAGAAGAAATGGAGGCTTACCGCACTGCCAACGGTTTTGCCATGAGCCTTGACGATTTGCTGTGGTGCCAGAAATATTTTAATGAAGAACACCGTGAACCGACCATTACCGAGATTAAAGTGCTCGATACTTACTGGTCTGACCACTGCCGCCATACCACTTTTATGACGCAGATTGAAGATGTTGAAATTGAGCCGGGGCTTTACACCCAGCCGGTACAGGCTGCCCTTGACAAATATATGGAAGCGCGCGACGAAGTGTACGGCGCCGATACCAAACGCCCTGTTACCCTGATGGACATTGCCGTTATCGGCATGAAAAAACTGCGTGCCGAAGGCAAGCTTGATGATTTGGACGAATCGGAAGAAATTAACGCCTGCACTATTGTTGTGCCTATTGAAGTTGACGGCAAAACCGAAGAATGGCTGCTGCTGTTTAAAAACGAAACCCATAACCACCCGACGGAAATTGAACCGTTCGGCGGTGCTGCAACCTGCCTCGGTGGCGCTATCCGCGACCCGCTTTCCGGCCGTGCCTATGTATATCAGGCAATGCGCGTAACCGGCGCTGCCGACCCGCGCGTACCGGTGGAAGACACTCTGCCCGGCAAACTGCCGCAGCGCAAAATTACTATCGGCGCGGCAGCAGGCTACAGTTCTTACGGTAACCAGATTGGCCTGGCAACCGGCCATGTACAGGAATACTATCACGATAAATTCGTGGCAAAACGCATGGAAGTAGGCGCTGTTGTTGGCGCTGTTCCGCGTAACCTTGTAAAACGCGAAGTGCCTGAACCTGGCGACATTTTAGTGCTGCTCGGCGGCAGAACCGGCCGTGACGGATGCGGCGGCGCAACAGGTTCTTCTAAGGAACATACCGTTGATTCGCTTGCAAGCTGCGGTGCGGAAGTACAAAAAGGCAACCCGCCGACAGAACGCAAAATTCAGCGTTTGTTCCGCAACCCGGAAGTTACGCCGATGATTAAACGCTGCAACGACTATGGTGCAGGCGGCGTATCCGTTGCCAACGGCGAACTTGCCGACGGCCTTGTAATTGACCTTGACAAAGTGCCGAAAAAATACGAAGGCCTTGACGGTACGGAACTTGCCATTTCTGAATCTCAAGAACGCATGGCGCTTGTTATTGCTCCCGAAAATATTAAGAAATTTATTGCCTTTGCCGATGAGGAAAACCTTGAAGCAACCGTTATCGGACAGGTTAGCGATAACAGAAGGCTTGTAATGTACTGGCGCGGCGATAAAATTGTTGACCTTTCCCGCGACTTTTTGAATACCAACGGCGTTGCCCAGCATGCAGACGTTAAAGTTTGCAATGTTGAAGGAGAATGTGTATTTGACAAACTGCCGGCAGAAGTTGCTGCGGCAGACGGTTTGAAAAACGCATGGCTTGCTAACCTCGGACGCCTTAATGTTTGCAGCCAGAAAGGGCTTTCCGAACGCTTTGACAGCACTATCGGCCGCGGCACCGTGCTGATGCCGTTTGGCGGCAAACGCCAGCTTACTCCGTCTGAAGGCATGGTTGGCAGGCTGCCCGTGCTGCACGGCAAAACCACGGCAGCATCCGTTATGGCGTGCGGCTACAACCCGGAGGTTGCCTGCTGGAGTCCGTTCCACGGCGCACTGTATGCGGTTGTGGAATCCGTAACACGTGCCGTTGCACTTGGTGCAGACCCGGCAAAACTGCGCCTTACCTGCCAGGAATACTTCCCCAAACTGCATAATACCGAGCTTTGGGGCCAGCCCTTTGCTGCACTTTTGGGTGCATTTACCGCGCTGGACGCTTTGGAACTGCCTGCTATCGGCGGCAAAGACAGCATGAGCGGTACCTTTATGGATAAAACCGTTCCGCCGACGCTTGTTTCCTTCGCGGTTGACGTTATCGACGGCGACAAAGCCGTATCGGCAGAATTTAAAAATGCCGGCAGCAAGGTTTTATTTCTTTCCTGCCCGCGCGAAACTACGGAAGTGCCGGATTTTGGCGCGCTGAAAGCAAATCTTACCGCAGTGCATAAAGCTATTCTGGCGGGCAAAATTACTGCTGCGGCAGCCGTTAAAGAAGGCGGCATTGCAGCGCTTGTAACAACAATGTGCCTTGGCAACAGTCTTGGTTTTGAATTTATTAAACCCTATAACGATACTGACGGACTGTTTACTTTGCAGCCCGGCGGCATGGTGCTTGAACTTGCAGAAGGCACAGAACCCGAGGACATGTTTGAAGGGCTCGACTACATGCTGCTTGGCCATACTTCTGAAAAACAGGTTATCGCCATTAATGACGACGTTATCCCCATGGACGAAGCAGAAAAGGCTTACAGCACTCCGCTGGAAGGCATTTTCCCGTCCAAAACCGATGAAAAAGACGATAAAGATATCGACATGCCGCTTTATAAGGCAGAACTGCCTTTAACTGCACCGGTAACAATTGCCAGACCTCGCGTATTCATTCCGGTATTCCCGGGCATTAACTGCGAATATGACAGTGCCCGTGCTTTTGAAGACGCCGGTGCTGTGGCCGAAACCTTTATTGTGCGCAACCTTACCCCGCAGGCAGTAGAAGAATCCGTTGCCAAAATGGTTGAAATGATTGACAATGCCCAGATTGTAATGCTTCCGGGCGGTTTCAGTGCCGGTGACGAACCGGACGGCAGCGGCAAGTTTATTGCTACCATGCTGCGCAACCCGCGCATTAAAGAAGCTATCGAACGCCTGCTTAACGACCGCGACGGTTTGATGCTTGGCATCTGCAACGGCTTCCAGGCACTTGTTAAACTCGGCCTTGTGCCTTATGGCGAAATCCGCGAAATGTCTGCCGACAGCCCGACTCTTACCTTCAATAATATCGGCCGCCACGTTTCGCAGATTGTTAACACCCGCGTTGTTTCCAATAAATCTCCGTGGTTCAGTGCCGTTGAACCGGGCGAAATTCACTCCGTTGCCGTATCTCACGGCGAAGGCCGCTTCTATGCGCCGGAAGAAACAATTAAAGCATTGTTTGCCAACGGGCAGGTTGCAACGCAGTATGTTGATGAAAACGGCAAACCCACCATGGCAATGCCGTATAACCCCAACGGTTCACTGTATGCTATTGAAGGCATTACCAGCCCCGACGGCAGAATTTTGGGTAAAATGGGCCATACCGAACGTTTTGTGCCGGGCCTGTTTAAAAACATCAGCGGCAATAAAGACCAGAAAATCTTTATCAGCGGCGTAAATTATTTTAAATAAGCATTAAAATGTTTTACCGCCCTCGCTTAAACGGTGAGGGCGGTATTATTTTTATGTAAAGCTGAATACGCAATGAATAAATCTTTTCAAATTCAGCAAAATGCAACGGCTCCTACGTGCGTGAACACGGCTGCGCTGCGGTTCACGCATTTTTGTAAATACTTAAAATGAAGCCGCCGTTGTTTTGTTTTGAATTTTCAAAGGTTTACCCATTGCGCATTTATAGTATAGTTGTATAGAATATAGAAGCAGTCAGTTTTTATTTTAAAAGAGTTATGTAAATATGAGGCGAATGATTTATGCTGTTAAGTGAGAGCAAAAACTGCGGCGGCTGAAATTAAAATACATAAGTAAGAGAGGGCAGCTGCGCAGCCTGACCGGAATCGGAGGAGCCGCAGCATTTTTGCTGAACTGAAACAGCATGAATCATTTGCGGTGAGTTTTAATAATAAAAAATTTTACTTTGCAAGCGAAGGAATATTATGGATAAGTTACAAAATTTACAGCCCTGGCAGCAGGTTCAGGGAATTTACGTGCATATACCGTTTTGCAGGCAAAAATGCCTGTACTGCGATTTTAATTCGTACGCCGGTTTTGGGGCGGAGGTAATGGCAAAATACGCTGCTGCAGTATGCAAAGAAATTGCCGGGCGCAGGAAAGATGTGCCTGTAAACGACAATGCTTCAATTTATTTTGGCGGCGGCACGCCAAGCCTTTTACCGGCTGAAGCTATAAAAGAAATTACGGACGCTTTAAAAGAGTACGGCTGGTGGCAAAATCCGTGCGAGGCGTCTATCGAAGCAAATCCCGGCACTGTTGATTTGCCGAAACTGAAAGCACTGCGGCAGTTGGGATTTGACCGCATCAGCTTTGGCGTGCAGAGTTTAAATGATGCAGAATTAAAAGCGATAGGGCGCGTGCATAATGCAGCAGAAGCATTGGAAGCAATGGAGCTTGCCAAACAGGCAGGCTTTAAGCGCATTAATGCCGATGTTATTTACGGACTGCCGGGGCAGACTATGGCAAGTTTAAAAGAAACGCTTACGCAGCTTTGCAGTACCGGCATTGAGCATTTATCCGTTTATGGGCTGATTGTTGAGGACGGCACGCCGCTGCAAAAAATGACAGAAGCAGGGCGGATAATTTTGCCGGATGAGGACGAAGCTGCCGATATGTACGAATTTGTACAGGAGTTTTTAAAAACGCAGGACTTTGAACGCTATGAAATATCTAACTATGCGCGCGGCAAAGCGTACAGCCGCCATAACCTTGTGTACTGGCATTATTACCCGTATGCGGCATTTGGTGCGGGTGCCTGCGGTTTTAACGGCAGCGCGCGTTTTACTGCCGCAGCTGAAGTACAAAACTACATACAGCTTATACAAAGCGGCGGGCAGCTTTATGATAAAGAAGAACTGCCTGTGCCGGTGCAGTTTGAAGAATTTATGTTTATGAACCTGCGCAAAAAAAGCGGCGTAAGTTTAACTGAAGCAAAACAGCGTTTCGATATAGATGTTATGGAAAAATACGGAGCTGAAATGAAACCGTATATTGAGCATAATTTGCTTGGCTTTGATAAAGAGCGGCAGAAAATCTGCCTTACCGAAGCTGGTATGGAAGTTGGCAACCGTATTTTTGAAATTTTTGTGACGGATTAAATTTTATTTAAAAAATATATAAAAACTTATTGACAATATCTGAAGGCAGTGCTATTCTAATATCAAGATGTTAGCACTCTATTATAACGAGTGCTAACAATCCCTTCGGAGGTGGGGATATGTTAAACGAAAGAAAGAAGAAAATTCTGCAAATCATCATAGAAGATTACATTTCTACGGCAGAGCCGGTAGGTTCACGCACTATTGCGCGCAAACATGATTTGGGATTGAGCCCGGCCACCATCCGTAACGAAATGAGCGATTTGGAACTTTTGGGTTATCTGGAGCAGCCCCACACTTCAGCCGGCCGTGTGCCTTCGGCACAGGCATACAGGTTTTATGTAGATTCCATGATTGAGCCGGATACGCTGGACGATAACGACCGTACATTAATTAATACCCTGTACCGCGAACGCCAGCGCAGCATTGACGATATTTTCCTGTCAACCGCCAAAATCCTTTCGCAGATGACGCATAATGTGTCGATGGTGCTGGCAAACCAGCATTCCATCAGCCGTTTCTGCTATTTAAAGTTTTTGCCGCTTGATACGAACCATGCCATTTTGTGCATTGTTACCGATGACGGCAATGTAAACAACTGCGTGGTGGAAATTCCGGCAGGCATGTCTGCCAAAGAACTGGAATACATGGCCGGGCGCATTACAAGAATGCTGGAAGGCAAAGCCGTAACGGATATCGACAAGGCGTTGCTTGATGAAGTGCAGGCAGCGGTTAAAGATGACCGGCTGCTTTTAAGTTCGCTTTTGCATGTGCTGCGCCGCATGACGCGCCCCGAAAAGGAAACCTTCTTTATGGGCGGCACAAGGCAGCTGTTAAGCCAGCCAGAATTCCGCGACATGGAAAAAGTTAAAAACCTTTTAGGCGTGCTGGAGGAAGAAAAAGTTGTGCGCAACATTTTAAAATCCGGCGAAGAATCCGGGCTGCGCATAACAATAGGCAGCGAAAATAAATTTGAAGGCATTCAGGATTGCAGCATGGTGCAGGCAACCTACCGCTTAAACGGCAAAATAGTCGGTACAATGGCGGTGCTGGGGCCTACGCGCATGCAGTATGGCAAAGTAATTGCCGTAATGGATTATCTTCATAAATATTTAAAAACGATTTTAAACAGCTGAGGAGGGACAGTATGCAGGCAGAAGATATTAAAGATACTCAGAACCCTGCGGAAGGAGCAGCGGAAAATGCTGAAGCGCCCGCTGAAGAAAAGGTAAACGCCGGTGAAGCGGCTGCCGGAAATGCAGAAAACGCACAACCGGAAAAAGCAAAGCCGGAAGAACCCCAGAAAGATGAAAAAGATGCAAAAATCGAAGAACTGCAAAACCGCCTGATGCGTTTGCAGGCCGATTTTGAAAATTTCCGCAGACGCAATGCTGCCGAACGCGAACAGCTTTCAACCTTCGTTACGGCAGATGTTGTCGGCAAGTTTTTAAAAGTGCTCGATAATTTTGAAAGAGCCGAGCAGAGCGTAAAAACTACAAACGATATGTCTGCTATCGTAGCCGGCATGGAAAAAATCAAACGGCAGTTTGAACAGGCTTTTAAAGAGCTTGAAGTTGAAGAAATCCCCGCAGAGGGAGAAAAATTTAACCCGGAACTGCACGAAGCCGTAATGCGCGGGCAGAACCCGGATTTAGAGGATGAAAGCATTGAGCAGGTTTTTGAAAAAGGTTACAGGCTGCGCAATAAAATCATCCGCCACAGCAAAGTTAAAGTAATAAGCAACGATTAAGTTGCATTCTTTATACAGTGTAAATTTGAGGAGGAAAAAACATCATGTCTAAAGTAATTGGTATTGACTTAGGTACTACTAACTCTGTAGTAGCTGTTATGGAAGGCGGCGAACCGACCGTTATCACTAACCAGGAAGGCAGCAGGCTGACCCCGTCCGTTGTAGGTTTTTCCAAAAACGGCGAGCGTCTGGTAGGCCAGCTGGCAAAACGCCAGGCTGTTTCCAACCCGGACAGAACCATCAGCTCCATTAAACGCCACATGGGCACTAATTACAGAGTTGAAATTGACGACAAAAAATACTCTCCGGAAGAAATTTCCGCAATGATTCTGCAAAAATTAAAAGCTGACGCTGAAAAATATCTCGGCGAAAGCGTACATCAGGCCGTAATTACCGTTCCGGCTTACTTCTCCGACAGCCAGCGCCAGGCAACTAAAGACGCAGGCAAAATTGCAGGCCTTGAAGTTCTGCGTATTATCAACGAACCTACCGCAGCAGCACTTGCTTACGGCATTGACAAGAGCGAAGACCACACCGTTATGGTTTACGACCTTGGCGGCGGCACGTTCGATGTATCCATCCTTGATGTAGGCGACGGCGTATTTGAAGTTAAAGCTACTAACGGCGATACTCACCTCGGCGGCGATGACTTTGACCAGCGCATTATCGACTGGATGGTTGATGAATTCAAGAAAGCAGAAGGCATTGACCTTTCCAACGACCGCATGGCTATGCAGCGTCTGCGTGAAGCCGCAGAAAAAGCTAAAATCGAACTGTCCGGCGTAATGAGCACCAACATCAACCTGCCGTTTATTACCGCAGGTGCCGACGGCCCGAAACATCTTGACATGGATTTAACCCGTGCTAAATTTGAAGAAATGACCGCAGACCTTGTTGAACGCACCATGGGCCCGACCCGTCAGGCTATGGCTGACGCAGGCATGAGCGCAAGCGACATCAACAAAGTACTCTTGGTTGGCGGTTCCACCCGTATTCCGGCTGTACAGGAAGCCATTAAAAAATTCATGGGCAAAGAACCGCACCGCGGCATTAACCCGGATGAATGCGTTGCAGTAGGCGCTGCTATTCAGGCAGGCGTACTGGCAGGCGAAGTTAAAGACGTACTGCTTCTGGACGTAACTCCGCTGTCCCTCGGCATTGAAACCGCAGGCGGCATTTTCACCAGAATGATTGACCGCAACACTACCATTCCTACTTCCAAATCTCAGATTTTCTCCACTTATTCTGATAACCAGCCTTCCGTTGATATCCACGTACTGCAAGGCGAACGCGACATGGCTGCCGACAACAAAACTCTGGGACGTTTTGAACTGTCCGGCATTCCGGCTGCACCGCGCGGAGTACCGAAAATTGAAGTTACCTTCGATATCGACGCTAACGGCATTGTAAACGTAAAAGCCAAAGACCTCGGCACCGGCAAAGAACAGAAGATTACCATTACTTCTTCCGGTACGCTTGATAAAGACGAAGTTGACCGTCTTGTAAAAGAAGCCGAAGCCAACGCCGAAGCAGATAAAAAACGCAAAGAAGCAGTTGAAGCGCGCAACCAGGCTGACAGCCTCTGCTATCAGGCAGAAAAAACCATTAAAGACATGGAAGGCAAAGGCAGCGACGAACTGATTGCCAAAGTTAAAACCGCAATGGACGCCCTGAAAGAAAAAATGAAAGGCGACGACGTTGACGCAATTAAGAAAGCAACCGAAGAACTTACCAAACCTTTGTATGAACTGAGCGCTGAACTTTACAAACAGACCGAAGCAGCCAAAGGTGCGGAAGCAGGTGCAGGTGCAGCAAACGCAGGCGAAGCTAAAAAAGCCGACGACGATGTAGTTGACGCCGAAGTTGTTGACGACGACAAGAAATAATCAGCTTAGGATGGTGTAAACCTTGGAAAAAAGAGATTACTATGACGTGCTGGGCGTTTCTAAAAGCGCAACGGCAGACGAGATAAAAAAAGCATATCGTAAACTGGCACGTCAGTATCATCCTGATGTCAACAAGGATAATCCTGATGCTGCAGAAAAGTTTAAAGAATGCTCCGAAGCATACAGTGTTTTGAGCGACGAAAAGAAACGTGCCCAGTATGACCAGTTTGGCCATGCAGCCTTTGACGGCGCTGCCGGAGCAGGCGGCGCGGGCGGTTTTGGCGGGTTTGATTTCAGTGGCTTCGGCGGCGCAGGCGGCGGTATGGAGGACATTTTTGATATGTTCTTTGGCGGCGGCGGGCGCTCCAGAGGCGGCCGTCAGGCAGGCCCGCAGCGCGGCAGCGATTTGCGCTTCGATATGGAAATTACCTTTGAAGAAGCAGCTTTCGGCGTAGAACGCGAAATTAACCTTACGCGCGACGAGCAATGCCCAAAATGTAAAGGCAGCGGTGCTGAACCGGGCAGCAAGGTGGAAACCTGCCCAGAATGCCACGGCACAGGCCAGGTAAGCTTTACGCAAAACACTATGTTCGGGCAGATGCGTAACGTGCGCCCGTGCAGCAGATGCCACGGCGAAGGCAAAATTATTACCGAGCCGTGCAAAGAATGTAAGGGCAAAGGCACCGTACGTAAAACCAAAAAGCTTAAAGTTAAAATTCCTGCCGGTGTTAACGATGGTTCGCGCCTGCGCGTAAGCGGAGAAGGCGAAGCAGGTATGCGCGGCGGCCCGAGCGGCGACCTTTACGTATACCTTTATGTGAAGCCGCACAAATTCTTTGAACGCGACGGCAACACTGTATTATGCGAAGTGCCTATTAACATTGTACAGGCAACTTTGGGCGATGAAATAAAAGTACCGACGCTGGACGGCCAGGTAACCATGAAGATTCCGGAAGGCACCCAGCCGGGACAGGTGCTGCGCTTAAAAGGCAAAGGCATACCCAGCCTGCGCGGAGGCAGCCGCGGCGACCAGCTGGTACGCATAAAAGTTGTTGTTCCTAAAAAGCTGAGCGAAAAGCAAAAAGACGCGCTGCGTAAATTTGCCGACATCAGCAAGGACAACATCAACCCCGAAGAAAAAAGCTTCTTGAACAAAATTAAAGATTTATTTAAATAACAAATAACGTATCATAAACTAAAACCCCGGTACTTATGTGCCGGGGTTTTGTGCGTAATGATTGTATTTTTGCTAACTTTGAAAATCCTGCCTTATTTTAAACAAAGGTATGTACTATGCAGCAACGCAAAATGCTGCGGCTTCTACGAGCGCAAACACGATAAAACTGTTTGCGCATGAAGTGTATAAATAAGATGAAGCCGCCGCAGTTTTGCCAGCAGCTTTACAGCATATTCCTATTGCTTGTTTAGTTATAATTTTTTATTTACGGTGTAGTTTCACGCATCACCGAAAGAACGGGTTGCCGTAACCTGCGCCGCCAATGCAGCCTACCGGCAGGGATAAAGTTTCCACAAGACCAGTAAAAGTACGGTTTATACTAACCAATATGTCTTGCAGGGGAGTTAAAGCTATGGTACAATTTTATTAAAAGCTAATTTTGTATGTTTTTATATAAATTAGCGTAAAATACTGAAAGGAAGTTGTGAAGATGATTAATAAAAAATTAGCAACTAAAATTATTCTTAGTTTAATATTGACAACGCCGTTTGGTTATGTAGAAGCATCTGTTGGTAGTAGTAATACTTCATCTGAAGAAAGTATTAATATTAGTGGTGCTTATGATGTTGGCATATATCGTGATCAAGGAGGAAATAGTAATTATTTTGGTGAGAAAATTATAATTGATACAACAGAAGGTAAACAATGGGGAAAAGGTAATGTTGGTGTTTGGGCAACATATACTAATAAAGATGCTGATAGAGCTGTTATAAATTTAGGCGATAGTACAAAAACTAATATAATTTCTGTGAATGTAGTAGATAATTTTGTCGGAGATAAACCCGATATTGCAGTTGGATTATGGGCCTCTGGTGAGGTAGATAATGTAAATATTCAAGGTGGTCAAATTAATGTTAATGGTAATTTATTAAAAATAACTGGTTATTCAGAAAGCGGAGCCATATACGGTATTTATGCTCAAAATAAGACAACTACTTCACCTAACAATCTAGCTGAAATTAATATTAATACTGAAAATACTTACATCAATGTTAGTACAGGAGAAAATGCACTTGGTGAAGGCGATGCTATTGTTGCAATGTCACAAGGTATAGTAAATATAAATAGTAATCTTGAAGTGCATGGTGATAATGCTATAATTGCACGTGGAGATGCAAAAGTAACAATTAACGAATCCGGTGAAAAAACAACTATATTGAACGGTGACATTAATTTTAACTATGATAAAGCAACTTCCGGAACAAAAGTTGATGCTGATGTATTGGTTAATTTAACCGGTACAGAATCTTATTGGAATGGTAATGCTATTGTTTCTTGGGGAACTGGGGCAATTACTGATGAAGAAAAAGCAGAAGTTAGCGGTTTGGATTTAATTGTTGCTGATGGCGCACAATGGAATCCGATTTATATTGAAGAATCTTCTGATGAAACAGATGGAAGAAATACTATTGCAATTAATAAATTAACTGCTAATGATGGTGTTATCAATCTTGATAACATGAAAGACCAGGAAGTAAGAATTGAGAATCTTTACGGTAAAAAACTTAATGTAAACGTTGCCAGTGCAGATAACAAACTTGCCATTACCGAAAACAATGATATTGATTCTTTAACCGTTGCTGCTAAAGGGGCTTATGCAGAAGAATTAGTGCAAAATGATATTAACGAAAGCTTAAATGCTCTTGCTAATCAGGTTGTAGACAAAGGAGAAGGCAAAACTGCTGCAACAGATGTTGCCATTTCTGAAACCGGCGTAGTAGGTGAAATTACTGCCCAAGTTGGCGAAGATGGTAAAGTTGATGCCACTACTGTTAAAGAGTTAACAAATAGCACTACTGCAGGTATTGGCGAACTTGCTAATGTAGCATTTATGGCATGGCGTGCCGAAAACGATGAAATGCACCAACGCATGGGCGAACTGCGCAGCAGCACCGGCGAAGCTGGCATTTGGGCACGTATGAAACGCGGCGAAAGTGAAAGCGGCGATTTGAATATTAAAAACCAATATAGTACCTATCAATTAGGTTATGATGAAAAAGTGGGCGACAGCAACTGGTATTTGGGCGGAGCAATCAGCCGTACAGAAGGCAAGAGCAGCTTTGGCAATGGCAGCGGAGAAAATCAATCTACCGGCTTTACTGTTTATGGTACTTATGTTGGCGAAGATGGACAATATGTTGATTTAAGCGCTAAATACGCACGTTTAGATAACGAATTTGATGTATTCAGACGTGATGGCATTGAAAGCACTGGTGATTATAGAAACAACGGTTATGCTTTCAGCGCAGAATATGGCAAACGCATTGAAGCAGGCAATGATTTCTGGGTAGAACCGCAGGTACAGTTGACTTATGGGCATTTAAGCAGTGCAAACTATACTACAAGCCGCGGCATTAAAGCAGCACAGGATGCAATGAACAGTGTAGTAGGGCGTGTAGGCTTTGCGGCAGGTAAGGATATTGGCGCAGGCAACGTATATGTAAAAGCAAGTTACCTGTATGATTTTGATGGTGATACCAGTGTAACTATGAATGACGGTGTAAACAGCCGTACTTACGAGCAAGACCTTGGCGGCGGCTGGTTTGAATTTGGTATTGGCACAAACATTAATCTCAGCGAAACTTCGCATTTATACTTTGATGTAGAACGTGCAGTAGGCGGCGATATTGATACTCCGTGGCAGTGGAATGCAGGGGTAAGATTTGACTTTTAATTAAAATTTTAACATTGCTTTCTAAATAAAAGCGCGTTTCCGTAAATTCGGAAGCGCGCTTTTAGTATCTTTACAGTTTTATATTTTTCTGTTACAATATGCAGGCAAATGCGCTGCCATAACGGTAGGTGGTTAGCCCTCTGCGGAGGGACTGTGACCCTCCGATGATATAGAATCCGGCTTGAATCGGAAATACTATTGAGGAGGGGATAACGTGGATATATTATCGTTGTTAGTCGTAATCGGCTATACGGTGACTATCTTTTCCATTGGTTATACCCTCGGGAAAGATTTTTCGCGTAAAAGCAGATAACCGCCACAAGCCAGCCAAAACTGTGACGGTTATCGTTAGATGATTTAAACTTTTTTGTGGGCTGACCGTCTATCGGCAGCCATTTGTTTTTCTATAATTATTATAGCAAACAGGCACAAAAAGTCAAATATAGTAACGCTTAACATAAAACCAACCGCGGCGTGATAAATATAAATTGACTGATTTTATAATGTACATTTCGGCCTTGTTATGATAAGATAAAAGGCGGAAATTTATATCTTTTTACTATGAGTTTTTTGAGGAGTGAAACGTAATGCAGTGGACGGAAGTCAGCTTACAGACAACGCATGAACAGGCAGACACGATTGCCGATATTTTATACAGCGCCGGTGCGCAGGGTGTGGCTATGGAAGACCCGCTTTTAATTAATCAGCTGCGCGCAAGCGGGACATGGGAGCTGTGCGATATTCCCGAACAGCAGAATACCGAGGTCGTTACAGTAACTGCTTATTACCCGGACGACGAAAAACTTTCCGAACGTTTGGAGTTTATCTCGCGTGAGGTTAGAGCCGTTGAAGAACGTATCGGGCAAAAATGCGTTTTCCGCAATCCGCTGTTCCGTACACTGTGTGAGCAGGATTGGGCAAACGAATGGAAGCAGTATTTCCATGTAACCCATATCGGCAAACACCTTGTTATTAAGCCTTCGTGGGAAAAATACGACGCCAAGGCTGATGACCTTGTTATTGAAATTGACCCCGGCATGGCCTTTGGCACCGGCACGCACCATACAACAAGCATGTGCATGGAATACCTGGAAGAAATTATTACGCCGCAGGCGGAAGTATTTGACGTTGGCACCGGCAGCGGTATTTTAAGCATTGCGGCCGCCAAATTGGGCGCCAAAAGCATTGTTGCCGTAGATATTGACGCCAACGCCGTGCGCATTGCCAAAGAAAACATTGCCGGAAACGACCTGAGCGAAGTTATTGCAGTTAAAGAAGGCGACCTTCTGCACGGCACGGAAGGCAAGGCAGATGTAATTATTGCCAATATTATTGCCGATATTATTATTATGCTGCTGCCGGATGTTGCACAAAAGCTGAAAGCGGACGGCAAGTTCCTTGCCAGCGGCATTATAGAAGAACGTGAAGACGATATTAAAAAAGCTGCCGCAGCCAGCGGGCTGAAGGTTGTCAGCACGCGCCATAAAGGCGGCTGGGTTGCCATGCTGATGGCATTGGAGGATTAATGCACAGATTTTTTATTCCGCGCCCTTATGCGGAAAACATGATGATAGACGGCATTGACGCACGCCATATTTACACCGTGCTTAAAATGAAGCCGGGCGAAAAGGTGCAGATTGTGAGCGACGACGGCGTAACCGCCCTTGCAGAAATTACTGAAACCGCGCCCGGGCAGACGCTTGTAAAATGCCTTGAAGTTATTGCCGAAAGCCATGAGCCTGCGGTGAAAATTACACTGGCGCAGGGGCTTGTAAAAGGCGAAAAGATGGATTTTATCATCCAAAAGGCGGTGGAGCTCGGCGTAAGCCGCATTGTGCCTTTGGCAATGGAACATTCCGTTGTGCGCTATGACGGCGAGAAGGCTGCCAAAAAATGCCAGCGCTGGCAAAAAATTGCCGAAAGCGCGGCCAAGCAGAGCAAGCGCGACATTATTCCGCAAATTGCGGAGGTTGCAACCATTGATAAACTGATGGCTGAATGTGACTGCACAACTAAAATAATTGCCTACGAATGTGAGGACAAACAGGGGCTAAAACAGGTTCTGCAAAGCAATTTAAAGACAGACAGCATATTAATTATAATCGGCCCGGAAGGCGGCATCAGCGAAGCCGAGCTTGATAAAGCACGAAGCGGCGGTGCGGTGCCTGTGTCGCTGGGCAGGCGCATTTTGCGTGCCGAAACGGCAGGGCTTACCGCTTTAAGTGCCGTTTTATACGAATTTGACGAACTGGGAGGCTGAAAATGGCAAAAATTGCATTTTATACGCTTGGCTGCAAGGTTAACCAGGCCGATACGGCAAGCATGGAAAACCTGTTTTTGCGCAGCGGGCATCAGCTTGTCAGTTTCGACGGCGAAGCTGATGTATATATTATTAATACCTGCGTTGTTACCAATACCGGGCAGCGCAAATCGCGCCAGACCATTCACCGCGCCATCCGCAAGAACCCCAATGCGCTGATTGTGGTTACGGGCTGCTATCCGCAGACGGCGGCGGAAGAAGTAAAGGCCATTGCCGGGGTGGATATGATTATCGGCAACCAGGACCGCGCGCAGATTGTGCAGCTGGTGGAAGAACGCCTTGCGCACAGGCAGACCGATACGCTGGATGCCGTGCATAAATTAACTGCCAGCACTGCTTTTGAAGAAATGGCAGCAGGCGATATAACCGATAAAACGCGCGCCTTTTTAAAAATACAGGAAGGCTGCAACCAGTTCTGCACTTACTGCATTATTCCGTATGCACGCGGTCCGCTGCGCTCCCGCAGCCTTGAAAGCATCCGTACCGAAACGCAGCGCCTTATAAGCGCCGGGTTTAAGGAAATTGTGCTTATCGGCATTCACCTTGGCTGTTACGGCAAAGAAAACCCTGACGGCCCTACTTTGTATGACGCAGTTAAAACCGTTCTTGATGTGCCGGGCGTGCAGCGCCTGCGCCTCGGTTCGCTGGAATCTGTGGAGGTAGAGCCGCGCCTTTTAACGCTGATGCAGGAAGACGCACGTTTTTGCAGGCATTTGCACCTGCCGCTGCAATCGGGCTGCGATAAAACCTTGCAGGCCATGCACAGGCCGTACACAACGGCTAAATTTAAAACGCTTCTGGCGGATATTAAAACTAAGGTGCCCGATATTGCCATAACTACGGATGTTATTGTAGGGTTTCCCGGCGAAACGGAAGCGGATTTTGAAACAACCTGCAAATTTGCCGAAAGCTGCGGCTTCAGCAAAATGCATATCTTTCCGTTTTCGGCGCGCAAAGGCACGCCTGCCGAAAAATTTGCGGGCGCTGTAACGGAAGCCGTTAAAAAAGAACGTGCCGATATTTTGGGCAAAATTGACGAAACCATGCACAAAGCTTTTTTGCAGGCCATGGTTGGGCAAACAGCAGAAGTTTTGTTTGAGCAGCCTGCCGGTGAAGATTATTTTGAAGGCTTAACCGGCAACTATCAGCGCGTTTTTGTAAAAAGCGGCGGCCGTAATCTGGGCGGCGAAATACTGCCTGTAAAAATAACGGCTTTTGACGGTGAAAAACTGCTTGGCGAAATTATAAAAGACTGAAGAATTTAACATAATTTAAAAGGAATTTTATTATCTTTGGCGAATTTATAATAAGTTACCAATTAAATACAACCTTAAACAGCGAGGAGGTAAAAATATGAACGACTGCGTATTCTGCCGTATTATTTCCGGAGAGATTCCTGCCGAAAGAGTATATGAAGACGATAAAATGATTGTTATCCGCGACGCCGCACCGGCTGCGCCCGTACACGTACTGATGATTCCGAAGGAACATACGGAAAACATTGTTGCGGCAGACCCGGAACTTGTTAAGTACATGCTGGGCAAAGTAAAAATGCTCAGCGAAAAACTCGGCGTAAGCGAAAAAGGCTTCCGCATTGTTGTTAACACCGGCGACGAAGGCGGACAAACCGTGCACCATCTGCATATCCATCTTTTGGGCGGTAAAATGCTCGGCTGGCCTCCGTGCTGATTGACAAACTCCTTACAGTAATGTATAATTAGACGGTGAGATTATATGCTTCGGAGTATTCTCAAAGCATATAAATTGTATATACACTTCCCTAAGTGTGTGGAGGGAGGGAGATCAGATGGCAGAAATTAAAGTTGGCAAAAACGAAACTCTTGACAGCGCACTGCGCAGATTCAAAAGAGCTACCCAAAAAGCCGGCATCCTTTCTGAAGTAAGAAAACGCGAACACTATGAAAAACCGAGTGTTCAGCGCAAAAAGAAATCCGAAGCCGCAAGAAAACGTAAATCCAGATAATGGGGGCGCGTGCAGATGTCAATTAAAGATCAGCTGACAGAAGATATGAAGCAGGCCATGAAAGCCCACAACAAAGTGGCGCTGGAAACCATCCGTATGGCGCGTGCCAATATCAAAAATGTCGAGATCAATGACAAAAAAGAACTTACTGAAGACGAAGTAATTGCAGTTTTGATGAAAGAAGTTAAGATGCGTCAGGATTCTCTTGCTGAGTTTGAGAAAGCAGGACGCACCGATCTGATAGACCAGGCCAAAGCTGAGATTGAAGTGCTGCAAAAATATCTTCCGGCCGCAATGGAAGATGACGAGCTGCAAAGCCTTGTTAAGGAAGTAATTGCCGAAACAGGCGCAGCCAGCATGAAGGACATGGGCAAGGTAATGCCTAAGGTTATTGCCAAAGCCGGTGGCCGTGCCGATGGCAAACGCATTAATGCCATGGTAAAACAACTTTTACAGTAAGTATAAGCCAATGCTTAATAACAGAGCTTGCAGACGCAGGCTCTGTTATTTTTTGTGAATACGGTATTTGCCACTTGTGATTTAAGGCAAATTTTGTTATAGTATATGTAAAGAGATTGGCAGAAGCCGGTCTTATAAATGGAGCAAATTCCCCTGCGGTGTTCGTTACATTGCCTTTTAGTTTTGAGCCAACACACTTACCTAGGGAGCCCGGAATTTGAGCTCCGCCTATTAAAAACAAGCCCTCTCGAGGGGACTTTTGCGGTAGGCGGGAGGGCACCCACCTGCACATGCAGGTTCAAAACATTGGGCAGGACGGCATTGCGGGGAAATTTTTTTGGAGGACTCATGGAGCTTTCACGTGTAGAAATGGTTATCAGCCCCAAGGCCGTTGAAAAATTAAATGCCGCCAGAGTTGCCGTTATAGGCCTTGGCGGCGTTGGTTCTTATGTGGCGGAGGCTTTGTGCCGCACCGGTGTTGGCAGCTTTGTAATTATGGATAATGATACGGTTGAAGCCAGCAACATTAACCGCCAGCTGCCTGCGCTTACAAGCACTATCGGCAAGTTTAAGGCCGACGTTATGGCCGCGCGCCTGCGCGATATTAACCCTTTGTGCCGCATAAGGGTTATTAAGGATTTTTACAGGCCGGGCGATTTTGAAACCCTTTTTGTGGACGGTTTTGATTTTATTGCCGACGCTATCGACAGTACGGAATCGAAAGCAGACCTTTTAATAGAGGCTTACAGGCATAATGTTCCGGTGGTATCGGCTATGGGTACGGGCAACAAGCTGCACCCGGAAATGCTGGAAATTACGGATATCAGCAAAACAAGCGTGTGCCCGCTGGCGCGCAGCATGCGCAAAAAACTGCGCGACGCCGGTATTACCGAAGGCATTACCGTTGTATATTCGCATGAAGAACCGCAGCGCTTTATTGAAGGCAGCGTGCCGGGCAGCCTGGTGTTTGTGCCTGCCTGCGCCGGTATGATGATGGCTGCGCATATTGTACAGAAAATAATTGCCGGGCAGGATTAAAATATGGACAGTTTATTTGCACAAACAATTACCAAGCCGCTGGCAGACCGCATGCGCCCGCGGCGTTTAAGCGATTTTGCCGGGCAGGAAAAAGCCCTTGGGCCGGGCAGCCCGCTGCGGCGGATGATTGAGCGCGACGCTTTGCAGCCGCTTTTGTTTTACGGGCCGCCGGGAACAGGTAAAACAACACTGGCACATATTATTGCCAATATGACGCAGAGCCGCTTTGTTGCGCTTAATGCCGTATCGAGCGGCGTGCCGGAGCTGCGTAAGCTGATTGGTGAAGCGCGTGACGCTTTGTACAGCGGCATGGGGCGTACGATAGTTTTTATCGACGAAATACACCGCTTTAACAAGGCTCAGCAGGATGTGCTTTTGCCGTATGTGGAAAACGGCACGGTTATTCTTATCGGCGCAACTACGGAAAACCCGTTTTTTGAGGTAAATGCGCCGCTTTTGTCGCGGATGAAAATTATCCGTTTGGAGCGGCTTGATAAAAACGCCGTTAAAAGGATTTTGCAAAAGGCGCTGACGGATAAGGAAAACGGCTACGGCAGGCAGGGGCTTGCCGTGACGGACGAGGCGCTGGAAGCACTGGCTGATTTTTGCGGCGGCGACGCGCGCGTGGCGCTGAACCTGTTGGAGCAGGCGGAATTTATGCTGCCTGACGGCGTAAAAACGATTGACGGCGCGGTACTTAAAAGCGTAATGGGCGACGCTTTTAAGCGTTACGATAAAAAGGGCGACCGCCATTACGATACGGTATCGGCATTTATAAAAAGCATGCGCGGCAGTGACGCCGACGCGGCGCTGCATTATCTGGCAGAGATGCTGGAAAGCGGCGAGGACGTGCGTTTTATTGCGCGGCGCATTGTTATCTGCGCGGCAGAGGATGTAGGCAATGCCGATCCGATGGCGCTGGTTGTGGCTAATTCCGCGGCGCAGGCTGCCCATTTTATAGGCCTGCCGGAAGCACAGCTGCCGTTGGCACAGGCCGTGTGCTATATAGCCAACGCCCCCAAAAGCAACGCCTGCTGCACGGCAATTTTCAGTGCGCGTGAAGAAGCTCGTGCGGTGCAGAGCACGGTGCCCAAACATCTGCGCGACGCGCATTACCCCGGCGCAGGTGCGTTGGGGCACGGCACGGGCTATAAATATCCGCACGATTACCCCGGCGGATGGGTACAGCAGCAGTATATGCCTGATGAACTTATCGGGCACAAATATTACTTCCCGAAGGACATTGGCGCGGAAAAAGCGCTGCATGGCAAACAGAAAAATTAATTAATAACCCTGTATACTTTTAGCGTGCGTTGACTTTGCACGCTAATTTTTATATAATTTTCTTATGCGTTGTACCTATTTAAAAGGAGCGATTTTTGAATTATGAAGTACATGAGTGGTAATGAAATCCGTAAAAGATTTTTAAAGTTTTTTGAAGACAGAGGGCATCTTGTGCTGCCGAGCGCTTCGCTCATTCCGCAGGATGACCCGACTCTGCTTTTAATTGGCGCGGGCATGGCGCCTTTTAAACCGTTTTTTACCGGTAAAATGAAACCGCCTTCTCCGCGTATCACTACCTGCCAGAAATGCGTGCGCACCGGCGATATTGAAAACGTAGGCCGTACTGCGCGCCATCATACCTATTTTGAAATGCTGGGCGATTTTTCCTTCGGCGATTATTTCAAAAAAGAAATCATTCCCTGGAGCTGGGAATTTTTAACCAAAGAACTGGAGCTGCCTGCCGATAAACTGTGGGTAACCATCCATCCGACTGACGACGAAGCATACGAAATCTGGCACAATGTTGTTGGCGTGCCGGATGAACGCATTGTACGCCTTGAAGAAAACTTCTGGGAAACCGGCAGCGGCCCGTGCGGACCGGACAGCGAACTGCACATTGATATGGGCGAAGAACGCGGCTGCGGCAGACCGGACTGCAAACCCGGCTGCGACTGCGACCGTTTCCTTGAAATCTGGAACCTGGTATTTACCCAGTATGACCAGCATGAGGACGGCACTTACACTCCGCTTGCCAATAAAAACATTGATACCGGCGCAGGCCTTGAACGCCTTGCTTCCGTATTGCAGGGCAAGCCTTCCAACTTTGAAACCGACCTTATCTTCCCGATTATTGAATATGCTGCTAAAGTTGCCGGCGTAGAATACGGCAAGGATAAAAAGACCGACGTATCTTTAAAGGTTATTGCCGACCATGTCCGCAGCATTACCTTTATGATTGCCGACGGCGTGCTTCCTTCCAACGAGGGCCGCGGCTATGTACTGCGCCGCGTTCTGCGCCGTGCCGTACGCCATGCGCGCTTAATCGGTATTGAAGACAAGTTCCTTAACGGTGCGGTTGATGTTGTTATTGACATGTTTAAAGAACCGTATCCGTACCTTGTTGAAAAAACAAGCTTTATCCATAAAGTTATCGAGATGGAAGAAACCAGCTTCCTGCGCACTCTGCGCCAGGGCTGCGACCTTTTATATACCGAAATCGAAAGCCTCAAAAAAGAAAACAAAACCGTGCTGGACGGCGCAACTGCTTTCCGCCTGAGCGACACTTTCGGTTTCCCGCGTGAGCTGACTGCCGAAATTCTGGAAGAAGAAGGCATGACGATGGACGATAAAGCCTTTAACGAGGCTTTGGAAGTTCAGCGCAAAATGGCACGCGACGCTCGCGACGACAAAACCGGACGTCCGGTAATTTACAACACCCGCAGCATTGACCTTGCTTCTTTAAAGGTTGATGAAGGTGCACAGGGCGGCAAAATCGCTGCCATGTATCCTGCTCATGACGCACAGCCGGTTGAGAGCATGGAGGACGGCAAAAAAGCTGCTGTTATTACCGATGTTACCGCATTCCACGCTGAAGGCGGCGGACAGCTTGGCGATACCGGCCGCATTATTGCCCCTGCCGGCGTAATGCAGGTTGAAATTACCAAAAAACTGCCGGACGGCGCAACCATTATGATTGGCACCGTAACCGAAGGCACCGTTGCCGTTGGCGACGAAGTTAAGTTTGAAATTGAACGCGGACGCAAAAACGATATTGCCCGCAACCATACAGCAACCCACCTGCTGCATGCAGCTTTAAAACAGGTTTTGGGCGACCATGTAAACCAGGCAGGCAGCTATGTTGGCCCTGACCGTCTGCGTTTCGACTTCTCGCATTTCTCTCCCGTAACGGAAGAAGAACTGCGCAGGGTTGAAGAAATTGTAAACGACCAGATTCTGGCAGCAAAAGATGTAACCATTGAAGAACTGCCGATTGACGAAGCCAAAAAACGCGGTGCAGTTGCACTGTTCGGCGAAAAATACGGCAGCATTGTACGCGTTGTTACCGTACCGGGCTTTTCCATGGAATTCTGCGGCGGCGTGCATGTTGGCAACACCGCGCAGATTGGCATGTTTAAAATCCTGTCCGAATCGAGCACAGGCGCAGGCGTACGCCGTATTGAAGCCGTAACCGGCCACGGCGCGCTGAACTATGTACGCGAGATGGAAGACATGGTTAAAACCGCAGCAACCGGCCTTAAATGCCGCAGCAATGACCTTTGCGCACGTATCTGCGCATTGCAGTCCGATTATAAAGCTGCGGAACAGAAAATCAGCGAACTGGAAGGCCAGATTGCCAAAGCGCAGGTAAGCGACGCTGCCTCCAGCGTTTGCGATATTAAAGGCGTTCCCGTACTTGTACAGAAAGTAAGTGCCGGTGACGTTGAAGCACTGCGCAGCCTCGGCGACCAGATGCGCGATAAAGTAGGCGGCGTTGTAGTGCTGGCTGACGTTATTGACAGCGGCAAAATCAACATTCTTGCCATGGCAACCAAAGACGCTGTTGCCAAAGGCATCCATGCCGGGCAGATTGTTAAGGAAGTTGCCAAGGTTTGCGGCGGCGGCGGCGGCGGACGCCCCGATATGGCGCAGGCCGGCGGCAAGGATGCTTCCAAACTTGATGAAGCACTGAAAACCGCACTGACTGTTATTGAAGGACAGATTAAATAATTTCACAAAATAGTAACGGCTGGGTTTAAAGCTCAGCCGTTTCTTTCTATTATTTTGCGTTAAGGTATGTTAAAATAAATAAAAAGCCTTTTTATTTTTAAAGGAGGAATAGTTATGAGCATTTCAAGCGAAACTATGATGTTTAAACGCACTGAAGATAAAAAAGACGTAGCCCAGACTATCCGCGAGGTTTATGCCGCGCTGGAGGAAAAGGGCTACAACCCGGTAGACCAGCTTGTGGGCTATCTTTTAAGCGGCGACCCCACTTACATTACCAGCCATAAAGATTCTCGCACCAAGCTGCGCCGTTTTGAACGCTATGAGCTTTTGGAAGAACTTGTAAAAAGTTATCTTTCTGCATCGGCTAAAAAGTAGGGCGGCGCTATGAAAAGAAGTATGGGGCTTGATATCGGCACGCGCACAATAGGCGTGGCAACGAGTGATTTGCTGGGCATGATTGCCGGCGGCGTGGAAACCATACGCCGTACAACGGAAGAACGCGATTTTGAGCGCATAGGCGAGCTGATAAAAGAGCATGAAGTGGATACGGTTGTTTTGGGTTACCCCAAAAATATGAACGGCACAATAGGCGAACGCGCACATGTAAGCGAGGCTTTTGCCGAAGAACTGAAAAAACGCTTTGAAGGCATTAAAGTTGTGCTGTGGGATGAAAGGCTTTCGACAGTGGCGGCGGAAAATGTGCTGATAGACGCGGATTTGAAGCGCAAAAAACGCCGTAAAATTATTGACATGATGGCGGCTGTGGTTATTTTGCAGAACTATTTGGACAGCCGGCGCTAAACAAACGGCAGCGGGGTGATTTTAATGTTGCAGAGAAAACATAAAATAGCCGGCGGCGTAATAGCGGTGCTGATAATTCTCGGCACGCTGGCGGTGCATGTGGCAGGAAATAAAGCCGCGGGCTTTGTAAACGAAATGGCCGACAGGCAGACCGTATTGCAGGGCAAGCTTGAAATAGGGCATTTCAGTGCCAGCGTATCGGGCAATGTTGTTTTTGAAAACGTAGTGTGGACTGCGCCTGACGGCAAAAAACTGGCCGAAGTACCGGAAATGAACGTTTCCGCCAACCTTTTTGATATCCTTAAAGGTTCTTTCGGCATTAACTCCATTAACAGCATCTCTATCGAAAAGCCGCAGTTTGCGGTAAATTACACCGATAAAGACGGGCTTGATATTATTAACTATATCAATTTTTCCGATAAGGATGATGAAACGCCGACAGAATTCCGTGGCATGGTGGAAATTACCGACGGCGCTCTGGCGCTTGACATGAACGGGCAGAAGCTTGATTTCAGCAACGTGGAAATGCAGGCTAATTTAAAAGAGTTCCCGGATATTAAATTTACTTTGCAGGGTAAAAACGGCGATGCTGATTTAATTGGCAGCATTGATAAGGTTTATGACGATGTAACAATCGGCGCCGAAGTTAAAAACCTGCAAATTACTGAGCTTATGAAAGTTCTGCCTTCGTTTGGCGAACTGAGCATTACCGGCGGCGTTATTAACGGCGCCAAACTTGCAGCTGGGCTGCACGATGCGCAGTGGAACCTTAACCTTGACGGCAGCCTGAGCGGCGTGGCAGGCAAGGCTTTGGGCTATAACATTACCGATGGCGGCGGCAGCTTTGCCATTGACAACAACGCAGCAACTTTTACCGCCGTTAAAGGCAAAGTGGAAGGGCAGGACGTTAACATGGACGGCAAAATCCTGTTCCAGAAACAGGGCATGCCTACTTATGATTTGAACGTGGCAGCGCCTTCCTTCCGTGTGGACGCTGTAAGCCCCGGCATGGGCATTACCGACAGCGTTAACATTAACGGCAAGGTAACAGGCCCGATTGACGCGCCTGTAATTAACGGCAGCTTTACCATGGATAAGCTGGAAGTTGCACCGCTTGTGGCAACGGGCATTAATGGCAATTATAACTATACTAACGGCCTGGTAACGTTAAGCAATACTTACGCCAATGTTTACAGCGGTACTTTGGGCGTAAGCGGCACGGTAGAGGCAGCAACCAAAAACTTTGCGCTGCATCTTTCCGGCAGCGGCATGGACAGCACCGCGGTAACGGAAACGCAAATCAGCGGCCCGCTGAGCTTTGAAGCAGACGCCAGCGGCACCGGCAGTGCAGACAGCGCTGTTGCGGGCGGTACGTTTGTTATTGCGCCCGGCAATTTTGCAGGCGTTCCGTTTAACTCGCTTTCTGGTAATTTCAGCCGCGCAAACGGGCAGATGACCTTCTCCGGCATTACCATTGGCACACCGCTTGGCAGCTTTACCTCTAATGCCGTAATGAACAGCAACGGCAAAATTACTTTTGATAAAATGAGCGAATCAGGCTTTACCGCTCCTACCAAAGAAGAAGTGAGCGAAAACGTGCGCCAGCAGGTTGGCGGGGCAGTAAAACAGGGCCTCGGCAAATTGTTCGGCAAGTAAAAATTAACGCAGCAGCGTCCGTATTTTCAGCGGGCGCTGTTTTTGTTTAAGTAAATTTCACTTATCCTTTTATTGACAGTTAGCGGTATGATACGATAAAATAAACCTAATTATATTTATGCTTTAAGAAAGAGGTACAAAATGGACGATAACAAAGAATTTGAGCTTGAGCATGACCATATCGACGAAGAAGAAATCGTAGTTATTACCGACGAGGACGGCAACGAAATGTATTTCCGTGAGGAAATGGTTATCCCCGTTGGTGAAAAGAGCTTTGCGGTTCTTTCCGCTTTGGACGCTGACGACTGCGGCTGCGAAGATGAAGAATGCCATTGCCATGATGAAGAAGACGATGATGAGGACAATGTAATCATTGCCCGCATTGACTTTGACGAAGACGGCAACGAAATTTATCTTGGGCCTACCGACGAGGAGTTTGAAGAAGTTAAAGCGGCTTACGAAAAACTCGTTGCCGAATGGGACGAAGAATAATAAACTGCCTGCCGGACCTCTGGTCCGGCATTTTTAAAGTACGAATGTTTAGGGGCGGCGTAGCATGAGAAAAATATTACCGTTTTTTATGAGCACTTTGCTGGTAATATTTGTAGCATCTTACTGGGTTTTAAATTATACGGGCAACAATGCCGATTTAGCCGACGGCAAAACCTATGTTATTACGGTAGAAAACGGCATGACGGCGGCAGACATTGCCAATATGCTGCACAGGCAGAAACTTATTAAACGCCCTGAAAGTTTCAGGCTGGAAGCGCGTTTTATGGGCCTGGAAGGCAAATTGCAGGCCGGAAGCTACGAAATTGAAGCAGGAAAATCAAACGGAGAAATTATAGATATTCTGGCGCGCGGGCAGGTTAAAACCGTAAGCTTTACCGTGCCTGAAGGCTACACGGTAGAAAAAACTGCTGCCAAGCTGGCGGCGGAAGGGCTGGGCGATGCGGAAAAATTTAAAGAAGCCGCACGCAACTACACTCCGTATAAATATATGGAAACCAATAATGCCGATGTAAAATACAAGGCAGAAGGCTTTATTTTCCCTTCAACCTACCAGTTTAACGACAGCATGACGGAAAAAGACATGCTTGCCATGATGGTTAAGGAGTTTAACACGCAGATTAACCACGAAAAAATCGGCGAAGCGGCAGAAAAAAACAAAATGTCCATTCACGATATAGTAACCATTGCTTCAATGGTGGAGCTGGAAGCCGTTTTTAAAGAAGAACAGCCGCGCATTGCCGGTGTTTTTCTGCGCCGCTTGCAAATTTACATGCCCATTCAGTCGGATACAACCATTCAATATATACTGGGCGGAGAACAGAAGGCCGAAATCACTATTGCCGATACGCGCATTGAAAATCCGTACAACACGTATGTTAACTCCGGCCTGCCACCGGGACCGGTTGGCAGCCCCGGCATGGACGCCATTAAAGCCGTGCTGAACCCGGAAAATACGGATTATTTATACTTTGTGGCCGAAAAAGACGGGCACCACCGTTTTACGCGCACTTACGAAGAACATTTACAGGCGATAGAAGATATTCACGGCCCACAGTAAGGAAGGAACATGACAAGACAAATTGTTAAGCCGGAGCTTTTGGCACCGGCAGGAAATATGGAAAAGTGCAAAATGGCGCTGCGCTACGGTGCTGATGCCGTTTACCTGGGCGGCAAAATGTTTGGCCTGCGCGCTTTTGCCAATAATTTTGAAATTGACGAAATTAAAGAAGCGGCAGACTTTGCTCATTCTTTAGGCAAAAAGGTTTATGTAACCGTAAACATTTTTGCGCATAACAGCGATATTGAAAAACTGCCGGAATACCTGCTGGCATTGCAAAAGGCCGGTGCGGACGCGCTTTTGATAAGCGACCTTGGCGTATGGCAGACGGCGCGGCGCGTTGTGCCCGGCATGCCGCTGCACGTAAGCACGCAGGCTAACACCACCAACTGGGCGAGCGTACAGGCGTGGCAGGATTTGGGAGCGGAGCGCGTAGTGCTGGCGCGCGAACTTTCGCTGGAAGAAATTGCACAAATCGGCGCTAAAACTACTGTGGAACTGGAAGCCTTTGTACACGGTGCAATGTGCATATCCTACAGCGGACGCTGCCTTTTAAGCAGCTACCTTACGGGGCGCGATGGCAACCGCGGCGCATGTGCGCAGGCCTGCCGCTGGGAATACACCCTGCACGAAAAGAACCGCCCCGGCGAAAGCTACGATATTGAAGAAGACGCGCACGGCACCTATGTAATGAACAGCAAGGATTTATGCCTTATTGCGCGCATACCGCAGCTTGTTAAAGCAGGTATTTGCAGTTTGAAAATAGAAGGCCGCATGAAAAGCGTGCATTATGTGGCAACCGTGGCCAGCGTGTACCGCAAGGCGATTGACGCTTACATGAAAGACCCGGAGGGCTATAAAGTTCTGCCTGAGTGGATTGAAGAACTGAACAAAGTATCGCACCGCCCGTATACCGAAGGCTTTGCCTTTGGCACTCCCGGCGCGGATGCGCAGGTTTATACCACCAGCAGCTACGAACAGACGCATGATTTTGTAGGCATTGTTTTAAGCTACGATAAAGCAAATAAAAAAGCGCTGATTGAGCAGCGCAACAACGTAAAAAACGGCGAAAAGCTGGAACTTTTAATGACGGACGGCACCTTAATGCCGCTGGAACTTAAAAATATGCAGGACGAAGAAGGCACGCCCATCGAATGTGCGCCGCACGCACGCCAACACTTTTGGATTGACTGCGCTGCGGAGCTTCTGCCCGATTCGCTGCTGCGGAGGAAAATTATATGAGCGACGACCGAAGTATTATCTATCTGCGCGTGGCGCCGGAACGCATTGCCGACGTAAACTGGATTATGGAAGGCTACGAACACCTGGCGCTTGTTACAACCGAAGACCCGCGTGAAGGCGTGGTTAAGCTTTTGGGCACGCCCGATACCTACAACGACGTAATGGAAATAATTGAAAACATGCCCTTTACGGTAGAAATTCTGGAAGGCGAGCCGGTTTTATAGTGACAGCAGGCAGTATTTATGATAAAATATAATGGTATTATTGTTTAGGAAAGACTGGTGGAGTGGAAATGATGCAGCGTTTGGGCAGGTTTTTAAGCCTGATGGCCAAAAACGGGCTTGACTGCGTTATTGTGAAGGATATACCGACAATCCGCTATCTGTCAGGCTTCCGCGGCGACAGCAGCCTGCTTTATGTTGATGCCAAAAGCACGGTTTTAATAACCGACGGGCGCTACACCACGCAGGCAGAAGGCGAAGTGCAGCATTACTGCCGTGTATTTACCTACACCGGCGATATCTGGCAGGCAGCGGCGGATTTTGCCAAAGCGCATACCAAAATAGGTTTTGACGGCGCAGCTTACAGCTATAACGATTACCAGAGCCTTAAAGAGGCAGTAAGCGGCAAAGAGCTTTTAAACATTGATTTAAAGTATCTGCGCATGGTTAAAGACGAACGCGAACTGAACCTGATGTGGAAAGCCTTTAAAATTGCCGACCAGGCGTTTTTAAAACTGCTGCCGGAAATTAAACCCGGCATGACGGAAAAAGCACTGGCTGCAAGGCTTGAATACTACATGAGCAGTATTGGCAGCGAAAAACCTTCGTTTGATACGATTATCGCCTCCGGCGCGCGCAGCGCTCTGCCGCACGGCATGGCAAGCGATAAACAGATTGAAATAGGCGATTTTATTACCTTCGACTTTGGCGCTGTGTACGACGGTTACCATTCCGACATGACGAGAACGGTTGTGCTCGGCATGGCCAATTCGTGGCACAAGGAAATTTACACCATAGTTGAAGAAGCCCAGTGGCGCGGTTTAAAAAGCGCAAAGCCCGGCATGACGGGCGCGGAGCTTGACGCGATTGTAAGAGAATACATTACCTCGCGCGGCTACGGCGAAAACTACGTGCACGGGCTGGGGCACGGCGTGGGCCTTGAAATTCACGAAATGCCCAATATCAACAAACGCGGTACTGATGTTGTGCTGGAGCCCGGCATGACATTCAGCATAGAACCAGGTATTTACATTCCCGGCAAGGGCGGTGTACGTATCGAAGACACGGTTGTATTGACGGATGACGGCGCTAAAGTGCTGTGCGGCGTTAAAAAGCAACTGATGGAAATTGTTTAATTTTAAATAAACAGGAGGAGCATTTATGATTTCAACCAACGAATTTAAAACCAACGTAACTGTTACCATCGATGGCGACGCATGGCAGGTTGTAGAATTCCAGCATGTAAAACCGGGCAAAGGCGCAGCTTTTGTACGTGCTAAAATGCGCAATATGTGCACCGGTGCCGTTGTAGAACGCACCTTCAACGCAGGCGAACGTCTGCCGAAAGCACATATCGACCGCCGCGCAATGCAGTATCTGTATGAATCCGACGGCAATTATGTATTCATGGACAACGAAACCTACGAACAGTCCGAACTTACCAAAGAACAGCTTGGCAATGCCATCAACTTCCTTAAAGAAAACATGGATGCCAAAATCATGATTTACAACGGCCGCGTTATCGGCGTTGACCTGCCGAACACCGTTGAACTGACTGTTGTTAAAACCGACCCGGGCATCCGCGGCGATACGGCTACCGGCGGCAGCAAACCCGCAACCATGGACACCGGCTATGTTGTTAAAGTACCTCTGTTCATTAACGAAGGCGACGTACTCAACATTGATACCCGTACCGGCGAATACATTTCCCGCGCATAACTGAGCGCCGATTATAAAATTTATAATTACGCAAAAGAGCTGAACTTTATGTTCGGCTCTTTTTTTGTACATACAGCAAACTGTAAAATTGCTTATAAGTTATAGTAATAAATTGCCGCTTATGCTATGATTAAATTATAAAAGGTTCATTAAGCCATAATTAAACGGGTGGTGGCGTGTTATGGAAAAAATTAAAAGCATACTGCGTTTTTTGCCGGTGTTTATATTTATTGTTGCTGTAATTGCACTTTTTAACAGCTACGGAGATATGCAGAAGGTGCGCCCGGCCGATGAGTATAAGGATATGGGCGTTTACACGTTTTACCCGCAAAGGGTAATTCCGTTGCAAAAAGAAACCAATTTTAGCGGCAAAATGAAAAGAAGAAACCCCACAACTACCGTTTATGCCGTAGATTACTGGACGGAAGAAAACAGGAAAAATAAACTGGCGGCAGCAGCCGAAGATATGCCGGAGCCTGAAAACTGGCGTGAAAAAATTGAACAGGGCAAAAAGTTGAGAGATAAGCTGCGTTTTGTGAACGAGTATAATTATATCCTTGAAAAAGGCGGCATTGAAAGCAGCGCCCAACAAATTGTTGATGAAGGAAAACCTGTTGAACGCCGCGTGCTTTATATACCGGAAGAAAAATCATATATTACTGTTGAAAAAGATATGACAGCAGAAGATTATGTAGACGAACAGATTGGTTTCAACAAAAAAGTTGCTATGGCGGCACTTACCTATATTGTGGCGTTTGCCGCATACTATGCCGTAAAATATTTTGCTAAGTCAAAATGACGCCATTAAAACATTTTATAACTGCCGTTAAAACATAATTTTTATAAAAAACAACCGGAAGCATTATACTGTGCCGCCGGTTGTTTTTGCTTATATGTTTGTTTTATAGAGTTAAAAAGTATACGTTGCCTGGACGTTAAAGCTGCCGCCCTGGCGTTCGCCGGTGTAGCCGCGCATATTAAGGTCAAAGCTCCACGGGCTGGTGGGCGTGGGCTGGTAGTTAAAGCCAATTTCTGCCATTACACTGCTGCCCTGCAAGCTCTGTGTGGGCGCTTTAAGCCCCTGTGCCGTCATATCAGCGTCGCCGTTAAACTCGTACTCATACGCTAAGCCATAATAAGTGCTGAACTTGTTTTCCTTATTGCTGGTAATGCGTGCGCCAATGCGCAGGCGGTCGCTGTTAATGCTGTCAAACTCAAATTCATCACCTGCAACCTTAAAGCTGTCGCCTTCGGTATAGGTGTGGAAGAACTTGCCGTATACATCAAGGTCACTGCTTTCGCTCAGGCTAATGATTTTACCAACGCCAATGTGCGCGCCGTAGTAAGCGCTTTCACTTTCGTAGCCGTAAAAATTGCCTGCACCGTCGCGGAGTGCGTTATCCATATCGCTCTTTAACATACCGGCGCGGAGGCTGCCTTCCGTATAAACACCGTTTTTATTGGTGTAGCGTGCCGCAATGCCGCCGCCGTTATAAACAAGGCTGCCGTCACCGCGGAAGAACTCGTTGTTGAACTCATTGTAAGTACGGTAATTGCCGCTGCCGTTTTCGTAGAATACGCCCCAGCTGAACTCGCTGCCGTTATCAAACTTATCGGCATTGCCTACGCCTGCAATAACGCTCCAGCCGTTAATTTTAATATCGCTGTTCACGTCATACTTGCTGCGGTTGCCGTGTACGGCGGCAAAGGTTTTAACGCCGTAATTGCTGTCGCGGCTTAAAACGTCCAGGCTGTCGCTGATTAAATCCGTGCCCTGGTTTACAAATGCTGCCGCAACGACGCGGTTTTCGGCAACGAGGTCGATTTGGCTGTTAGCTTTTAAGGTATCAATCGTAAAATCAACACCATCATTGTTTACAGTTGCCGTGCCCGTGCCTTCTGCTGCAACGCCGGCAAAAAAGTTGTTATTTACAGTTATTTTATTTTTATCAATGCCAAGATTAACGTTATTAGTATTTTCTATAAGCGTCATGGTATCGCCAACGGCAATTTTGCTGCCGCCCGCAATGCTGTTAAGGTAAATTTCGGTATTGGCAGGGTCGTTATCTGCTCCTTCTGTAATTGTAAGTACAGTTCCGCCATTTTGTCAATTAATATTATCAAAGTTAATACTGTTAAAATTTTGTACCGATTTTGTGCTGCCGCTCCAGCCGTCAATGGTAAGGGTATTGCCTGTGCCGGATGCTTTATCATTGCGTCCATACAGATTGGCATTTGTGATATCGGCAGAACCGCTGATGATGATTTCGTTGTCATAAGCACTACCACTATCATCTATATAGCCGCCGTAAACAGTGCCTGTTACTTTAGCATCGCCGATGATGTTAACAGCATTGTTATAAGCTTTGCCGCTGGTCGAATCGCCGCCGTGAACAGAGCCTACAGAACCGCCGCTGATGTAGACAGCGTTGCTGTCAGCGCTGTTACCTTCTGAAGCACCATCAAATATAACGGATATATTTATACAGTCAGTTATATAAACTTTGTTGTTTGTTGCAGAAGCCTTGTCAGATGATGCACCATAAACAGCATCAATATCACCGCCGTTAATGGTGAAACTGTGACCATTACCGTAAACGGTATTATAATCTTTGCTGATGGTTTCACCATCAGCTGTTACGTAGCAATGTCCGTTTTCTTCATATCCTGCTAATACATTGGCTGGCACTGCCCAGTTAGCGGAACTTAAAGCCATTACCGCTGCTAAAACTTTATATTGTAGGTTTTTACACATAAAAAATCTCCTTCCATATTTGCTGCTTTGTTACTGGAGAAAAATTACAAGTGTAACTCCGCCCTGCGCGTACTTTAGTGTACCAAGTTAATTCTATTATTTGTTTATATGTTTGCATATATAAAACATTGTGTGAAAATTGTGTGATTTTTTATTTAGCAATGTCTTTGTATTATAGGTTATTAATTTTTATTTACAG
>ULNH01047995.1_pt1 | contig 43460 bp, 54 predicted proteins | sample 1951871 | NCBI WGS metagenome assembly ULNH01 (sample SAMEA4835572, study PRJEB28245) | human gut metagenome | biome: gut microbiome; material: fecal sample | place: Denmark | collected 2008 | reverse complement strand
CAGCCGCCGCTTTCGCAGCCGGAACAGCCACCGCCCGGGCAGCCTATACATTCGCCGCGGCGGAATTTTTTCCAGCAATAGCGCGCCGCCATAACAATTGCAGCAAGTAAAACAGCACTGATAATCCATGTAGCCACAGCTTTTGCTCCTTTCCTTAAAAGACGCTGTAAACTGCGCAGGAACAAAGCCCGCGCAGTTTACGTTTTAACATTATTATATCACAAAGGTTTTAATTAAGCATTTACCGAACGCAGGGATTCTTTTGCTTTCGGCGCCGGGCGGAACATCATGTACAGCATGATGAGCGCAACCACGCAGGCGGCAGCAGTCATGCCCGTAAAAGCTTCGCCCATGATAAGCACAAGACCGAACTGGTAAATCATAAAGGTCATGGCATAAGCAAATACGTTCTGGAAGATGATGGCAAACCACAGCCATTTGCGGCTGCCGAGCTCTTTGTTCATGGTGGTAATTGCTGCCAGGCACGGGCTGTCAAGCAGGTTGAACACCAGGAAGCTGAACGCCGCCATCGGGTTTTGGAACATACCCATGGTTGCAGCCCACAAGCTTGCATCGTCTTCGGCAAGTTCGCCAACGCCAATCAATACGCCAATGGTGCTGACAATGGCTTCCTTAGCAACGAAGCCGGAGATAGAAGCCGCAACAGCCTGCCATTCGCCGAAGCCCAGCGGTGCAAAAATCCAGGCAATTGCCCCGCCCATGGAAGCGATAAAGCTGTCTTCAGGTTCTACCATGCCATAACCTTCAGCGCCAATGCCGTAGGTGGAAAGATACCACATTACCACACAAACAAGGAATAGAACGGTTGCAACCTTTTTAATGAAAGCAAAGCAGCGTTCCCAGGTATGCAGCAATACGTTTTTAGCAGCCGGAATATGGTACTGCGGCAGTTCCATAACAAACGGTGCAGGGTCGCCTGCAAACATTTCGGTTTTCTTTAAAATCAGGCAGGAAAATACAACGGAGATAATGCCGATAAAGTACATAATCGGCGCCATGTACCAGTCGCCGCCCATAATTGCACCGGCAATCAAAGCGATAACCGGCAGTTTTGCGCCGCAGGGAATGAAGGTTGTCGTCATAATCGTCATACGGCGGTCGGTTTCCGTTTCGATAGTGCGGGTTGCCAGAATACCGGGCACGCCGCAGCCGGAGGAAATAAGGAACGGAATAAAGCTCTTGCCGGACAGGCCGAATTTATGGAAAATACGGTCCATAATAAACGCGATACGCGCCATATAACCGCAGTCCTCAAGCAATGCCAGCAGGAAGAACATAATTGCCATCTGCGGCACAAAGCCAATCGGTGCGCCAAGGCCGCCGATAATGCCGTCAACCACCAGCGATACCTGCCATTCGGCAGCACCGGCATTTTCCATAGCTTCCTGTACGGAAGGCATAATCATTTCGCCGAACAGCACGTCATTGGTCCAGTCGGTAACATCCGTGCCGATTGTAGTAACGGCAATATAATAAACAAAGAACATTACGGCTGCAAAAATAGGCAATGCCAAAATGCGGTTCGTAACAATCTGGTCAATCTTATCGGATGTAGTCATGCCTACTTTAACTTTTTTAACACAATCGGCCATTAAGCCGGTAATGTAATCATAGCGGGCGTTGGTAATGATGCTTTCGCAGTCATCATCAAGCTTTTCTTCAACGCCGCTAATAATTTTTTCAAGCTGCTTTTGAATAACATCCGGCAGATTATATTTAGCCCATACTTCGCGGTCGCGCTCAAATAATTTAACAAGCGTCCATCTTGCACCGGTTTCCGGCAGGGAACTGCCCATAATGTATTTAATTTCTTCCAGCGCTTTTTCCACATCAGCGTTAAAATGCAAGGGTTTGCACTCAACATTTTTGGCTTTGGCCATTTCAACGGCTTTGGCGGCAGCTTCTTTCAGCCCCAGCCCGCTTAAAGCGGAAGTTTCAACAACCGGGCAGCCAAGCTTTCTGCCAAGCGCAGCAATATCAATTTTATCGCCGTTTTTACGGACAATATCAATCATATTCAGCGCAATAACAACAGGCACGCCCATTTCAAGCAGCTGGGTTGTTAAATACAGGTTGCGTTCAATGTTGGAACCGTCCACCAGGTTTAAAATAACATCAGGATGTTCATTAATAATATAATTACGGGAAACAACTTCCTCCAACGTATACGGAGAAAGCGAATAAATACCAGGCAGGTCGGTAACAATTACATCGCTGTAACCTTTCAGCCTGCCTTCTTTTTTCTCAACAGTAACGCCCGGCCAGTTGCCAACATACTGGTTCGCACCGGTTAAATTATTAAACATGGTTGTTTTGCCGCAGTTAGGGTTGCCAACCAATGCAATTTTTACAGCCACTTCAATCCCTCCTCAAATCATTCAATCACAATGTTTTCAGCTTCGCCTTTGCGCAGCGAAAGCTCGTAACCCCTTACAGTTACTTCAATAGGGTCACCGAGCGGCGCAACCTTACGCACATAAATTTCTGTGCCCTTGGTAATGCCCATATCCATAATACGGCGTCTTACAGCGCCTTCTCCCCCAAGCCGGCTTACTTTAACAGTCTGGCCGCACTCAACATTTTTAAGCGTTTTCATGGCATACCTCCGTTAAATCATTATTTTTGAAGCAAGATCTTTGTTTAAAGCAACACGCGCGTCTTTAACATTGACGATTAAATTTCCGGCAAGTTTGGATACGACGGTAATAGCTGCCCCTTCTACAAACCCCATGCTTTCCAAAAAACGTACTGTTTCATTTCTTCCGCGTACGGCTTTAATGGTGTTTACCTCGCCGGTAGCGGCAAAAGTCAACGGCATAATTGGAACCATCCCCTTCTTCTGTATAGCCGGAGCTAACCTTATATTGCTTTTTAAGTTAGTTTATTCTAACTTTCTTTGCAAATTGTAGTTTACTACTGCTAACAAATTTTGTCAATAAGTTTTAGTAAACTTTTTTGTAAATAAACTTTTACAAAACATACTTGACAAAAAAACAAAGCCTTATTACAATTTAGTTAATCTTTTTGCACTGCAACTACAGTACAAGCTGATCAGGCCGTAAAACCGGCCGGGCCTTACGGCAGCAGATTATCCTACATCTGCGGGACAGGAGTAGTTCCGCAGATGTATTTTGTTTTAAGGAGAAATTTAAATGCAGCAAGACCAATCTTTAAATCAAACCCTTGCCCTCAACACGGTAAAAAAAGGCATTGCCCTTAACGTGTTTCTGGCAGCCTCCAAATTTGCCGCAGGCATTTTGGGCCATTCGGCCGCCCTTGTTTCGGATGCAGTCGATTCGGCGTCGGATATTTTCAGCAACCTTATTGTTATGGCCGGCATAAAAATATCGCACAAAGCCTCCGATATGGAACATCAGTACGGTCATGAACGCATGGAATGTGTTGCCTCCATCATCATGTCGGCGCTTCTGGCACTGGCAGGTGCGGGCATCGGCTTTGCCGGAATACAAAAAATACTGCACTTTTCCGCAGAAGGCGAACTGGCCGCGCCGGACGGCATAACGCTTGCCGTTGCAGCCCTTGCCATTATAAGCAAGGAAGGCATGTACTGGTACACCCGCAGCGTAGCAAAAAAAATAAACAGCGGCGCGCTTTTGGCAGACGCCCTGCACCACCGCAACGACGCCTTAACCTCAGTCGGCAGCCTTATCGGCATCAGCGGAGCCATGCTTGGCTACCCCATTTTTGACCCGCTGGCCGCCATTGCCATTTGCCTGATGATTATTAAAGGCGCATACGATGTTTTTACCGACGCTATCGACCGTATGGTAGACCGCAGCTGCGACGAAGAAACAGTTGAAAAAATGCAGGAGCTTATTGCCGCACAAAAAGGCGTAGACCATGTAGACAAACTGCAAACGCGCATTTTTGGCTCGCGCGTATATGTGGATGTGGAAATAAGTGCAGATGACCATTTAACCCTTGTTGAAGCACACTCCATTGCCGAAAACATTCACGAGCAGATAGAAAAACAGTTTCCGGAAGTTAAGCACTGCATGGTGCATATTAACCCCTGCAGCGAAACGCACCATAATTTTTAAACCGCTTGGTAAACAAAATAAGCCTGTACGGCGTTCAGCACTGCACAGGCACTTGCAAATAAAACTTTAAAATTGTATAATAAAAGCACGGAGTATTGATGTTTGGCCGCATCGTTCTCCCCTATGTGATTTTAAGTCAGAAGGAAGCCGTGTAACCGTGTTATACGGTTTTTTTCATGCCGTTATTTACTACGAGATAAAAATAAAAAAGGTTGTACTGTATGGCTTTTGCCAGCCGGTACAACCTTTTTTGTTAGTTTGTTATTTTGCGGCAATTACTTCAATTTCGCAAAGTACGCCTTTGGGTATGCCTTTTACGGCAACGCAGCTGCGTGCAGGTTTGCCGGTAAAGTATTTTGCGTAAACTTCGTTAAAGGCGGCAAAGTCTGCCATATCTGCCAAAAAGCAGGTGGTTTTTACTACGTTTTCGTAGCCAAGGCCTGCTTCTGCCAAAATTGCGCCTACATTTTTGCAGCTTTGTTCTGCCTGTGCGGTAATGCCTTCCGGCACTTCGCCGGTAGCGGGGTCAACAGGAATCTGCCCGGAAGCAAAAAGCATACCGCCAATTTCAATTGCCTGAGAGTATGGGCCAATAGCGGCCGGAGCTTTTTCGGTAGAAATTACTTTCATTTTAAAACCTCCTGAAAATATTTTTTCTGTTTTAAGTATAACAGCAAAAGAGGTTTTGCTCAACTTTTTGCGGCAAAATAAAACAGCCGCCGTAAAAAAACGGCGGCCAAAGCAGCACCTGCACCCCAACGGGCACTGCAAGAGGAGTAGAGAATGAGTATCTGAGAATGTTAAATGAATTTTAAAAATCAATATTCCAACCTGCGCAGGCAAGATAAAAACCCGTCTTTCCAAAACGAAAAGACGGGTTCAGATAATTACAATCAAGAGGCCCTGCCACTCTCACATAAACAAAGCCGGTTGGTTAGTAAACATCTCCTTCCTGTCTCCCGCAGGTCAAGCAGTGATGCTTATACAGGCTGGGTGACCGGCTCCGGCTTTTATTGCCGTTACGGCGACGGGATCGCATCGGATTTGCACCGATAAACATTTAAACAGTTACTGTACCTGTACGAAATATTGATTTGTTGCCCTAATTATAACTATTACTAATAGTGTTGTCAAGCCTTTTGGTAAAAATTTACCATTTTTATTTTTGCGTTATAATATCCTAATTGATATTATTTATCTTTAAAGTACCACGTCAGCCCCATTGGCACGGTGATATTTAAAATAAGCATTCTAACCAGCTGATAGGTTAAAATTATCGAAACGTTTTCGCCCATGCTCATGCCTGCAAGGCACATTTCGGCAATGCCGCCGGGGGCCATTGCCAAAAAGGCGGTTATAAGCGAAAAGCCGTAAATGCCGGAAAGATAGTAGGCCATGGCAACGCTGACAGCAATAATTATTAAGATGCCGGTTATTATAAACGGCATAAGGCGGGCGGTTTCTTTTATGCGCGCAGGGTCAAGCAGCATGCCCATGTACAGGCCGATACTTATTTGCGCAACCGTCATGAGAGGGTCGGGCACGGGCTGAAAGGTGCCGAAGAAGTATGAGCAGGCAGACGCGGCAAGCGTTGGCCCCAGCAGGCGCGGCGTTGGTATATGCAGCTTTTGCAGAACAACAGCGCCAATTGCTGCGATAGGCACCATCCACAGCCAGGTGTAGCTGCCTGTTTGTGCTGCCGGAAGTGCGGTGTCTTTTATTTCTGCCCCAAGGCCGTGCACTACCAGAAACGGTACGATAATAATGGCGCTCATGAGGCGCAGGGTTTGCATTACCATTACCACGCTGAAATCGACGCGCTTGTCGGTTTCGCTCATAAGCATCATTTGCGTAAGCCCGCCGGGCATACAGCCCATTACGCAGCTTTGCAGATTGGCATAGCTGTGGCGTGATGTCCACCACGCTATGATAACCGAAGCGCCTACGGCGGCGCCGGTTGCTTCAAGCACACCAAGCGACTGCATGGAAAGTTCGTGCATGGTTTCTGCCGTAAAGTTGCGCCCAATGCCGTAACCGGCTACGCAAAGGCCCAGTTCGCGCCACTGGCGCGGCCAGTATACCTGTGCGCCTATAACTTTCCAGAACATGGATGATACTATGCCGCCGAGCAAAAACGGTATAGGTATTGCCATGTATTGAAAAAGAAAGCCTATAAGCACTGCCAGCCCGAACATCATCAGGCGCCTTACATGCAGCATTATGTCAAAAATCCCCATACAAACCACTCCCTACAATCTGTGCGCTTACAAAATCATCTGTGGTTTTCCAGTGCCGTCATAATACGGTTAATAAGTTCACTGCGCATAGTGTTCTGCGTTACCGAATAAGTTATAATGCGGCTGTCATCAAGCCCAAGTTCGCGTTTAAAAAGGGCTTTCTGGGCCATGGCTGCATTTTTGGAAAGCTTATCGGCTTTGGTGAGAATAATCTGCACGTTAAGGCCGCAGCCCAGCAGCCAATGGTAACACTCTATGTCACTTTCCATCGGCTTATGGCGGATATCAATCAGCTGGCATACTAATGCCAGGTTGTCCGAACCTGAAAGATATTTGCTGATAAAGCCGGACCATAAATCTTTATTGGATTTGCCTGTTTTGGCAAAGCCGTAACCGGGCAAATCGACAAGGTAAAACTGTGCTGTATCGGCGCCGCCTTCTACATTGCGTTTGGCGTTCAGCAAATAGTAGTTAATTGTTTGCGTTTTGCCGGGGGTGGCGCTTACGCGTGCCAGCCCGTTGCGGCGGCAGAGCGAGTTAATAAGAGAAGATTTGCCGACATTGGAGCGCCCGATAAAGGCGGCTTCAATCATTTGCGGCGAAGGGTACTGTTCTGCCTTAACGGCAGACGTGACAAACTGCGCACGGACTATGTCCCAAACTCCTTTGTTCATCGCGTTTAATCCTCCAATGCTATTTTTAACACCTCGTCCATATGTTTTACGGGAATAAAGTGCATTTTTGCACGTACGTTTGCGGGCAGTTCTTCCAAATCCTGCTCGTTTTTAGCCGGCATAATAATGGTTTTTACGCCGTAGCGGTGGGCAGCCAGGAATTTTTCCTTAATGCCGCCAACCGGAAGCACTCTGCCGGAAAGCGTTATTTCGCCAGTCATGGCAAGGTTCTTTTTAACTTTGCGGCCCGTTAATGCCGATATCATTGCCGTTGCCATGGTAATGCCGGCCGAAGGCCCGTCTTTAGGTATTGCGCCTTCCGGAAGGTGAATATGAATATCGGTAGTTTCGTAAAAATCTTTGTCAAGGCCAAGTTCATCTGCGCGCGAGCGGATATAGGTATAACCCGCCTGGGCAGATTCCTTCATAACGTCGCCAAGCTGGCCCGTTAACGCAAGATGCCCTTTGCCTTTGCAGGCCACAACTTCTACCTTAAGCAGTTCGCCGCCGACACGTGTCCACGCAAGGCCGGTGCAGATGCCGGCTGCTGCTTCGAGGCTTACATCGTCTTCCAGATAAATTACCTTGCCGAGATATTTATGTAAATTTTTAGCTGTTACTTTTGCGCTTTTGGCTTCACCGTTAACAATACGCAGAGCGGTTTTACGGCAGACTGCCGCAATTTTGCGTTCCAGATTGCGTACGCCAGCTTCGCGCGTATAACCGCGTATAATCATGCGCAGCGCATCTTCCGTTATGGAAAGCGTTTTGGCGGTTAAGCCGTTATTCTGGCGTTCTTTCGGCAAAAGATGCAGTTCGGCAATTTTTACCTTTTCATCTTCGGTATAACTGGAAAGCTGCACCACTTCCATACGGTCGAGCAGTGCGGGCGGAATTGTTTCCACGGTGTTGGCCGTTACAATCCAGAATACCTGCGACAGGTCAAACGGTATTTCAACATAATGGTCGCTGAAGGTGTTGTTTTGTTCCGGGTCTAAAACTTCAAGCAGTGCAGAAGCAGGGTCGCCGCGGAAATCGGACGACATTTTGTCCACTTCGTCCAGCAGGAAAACCGGGTTCATAGCGCCGCAGGTTTGCATGCCGTGAATAATGCGCCCCGGCATTGCGCCGATATATGTACGGCGGTGGCCGCGGATTTCGGCTTCGTCATGCACGCCGCCAAGCGACATGCGTGTAAACTTGCGGTCGATAGCGCGTGCAACAGACTGCGCCAGCGAAGTTTTGCCAACGCCCGGCGGTCCGACAAGGCACAGAATAGGCCCTTTGCCGCTTTTGGTAAGGGCGCGCACCGCAAGGTATTCCAAAATGCGCTCTTTTACTTTTTCAAGGCCGTAGTGGTCTTTGTTAAGCACTTTTTCGGCGTGTTTTAAATCAAAGTTATCCTTGCCGTAAATGCCCCAGGGCAAAGCAAGAAGCGTTTCCACATAATTGCGGATAACGCCACTTTCTGCCATCATCGGCGGCATTTTATACAAGCGGTCGAGCTCTTTGTTAATTTTATCTGCTACTTCGGGCGGCAGGTCGCGGCCTTCCATCTGCTTTTTGTATTCGTCAACTTCGGCCTGGCGTTCGTCGCCTTCGCCAAGTTCTTTGTTAATAACCTTAATTTGCTCGCGCAGATAATATTCACGCTGGTTTTTTTCTATTTGTTTGCGTACTTCCTGCGTAATGTTTTTTTCGAGTTCGGCAATTTCAAGTTCTTTGCACAAAAAAGTATGCAGCTTGTGCATACGCTCTTTTACATCAGCAAGTTCCAGCAGTTCTTCTTTTTCGTCAATGCTGATTGTTAAATAACCGGCAATGATATCGGCAATTTCACCGGCGGTAGTTATGTTTTTAAAGTTAAGCATAACTTCGGTGGTTACTTTTTTGCCGGTAACAAGCCATTTTTCAAAGCTTTGCAGCAATACGCGGCGCATGGCTTCGGTTTCGGAATTTTCTTCCGGCTCAACGCTGGCTACCGGCATGGCAAAGCCTTCAAGGTAAGTATCTTTAAAAGGTGCGTCAATTAACGAAGTAAGTTCTGCCCTTTCAAGCCCCTGAATTAAAATACGGATTGCACCGCTCGGCAGTTTTAAAAGCTGCTTAATTTCGGCAACAACGCCATAATTATACAGTTCTTCGCGTTTCGGGTCTGCGGTTTCGGCATCGCGCTGAGTTACCAGCAGTATTTTTTTATCAAGCTGCATGGCAGCATTAACCGCATTTATTGATTTATCCCTGCCTACATCAAGGTTTACCGTCATTCCCGGGAATACGATAATTCCTCTTAACGCCAGCAGGGGCATTAATTTTCCTGATGCTTCCATTTATATTAGCATCCCCCTATTTTATATTAAAATTCAAATCTCTTATAATTGTATCACAAAAGGCCCATAAAACCAAAAAGAGGGAAGGTTAATATCCCCTTCCCCCATTATTTTTCTTTCAGCCTGCCGCCACAATCATTTTAGGTTCTGCATGATTGCGGATGGAATCGGCCGTTACAATACATTTTACAACATCACTGCGTGAAGGCACGTCGTACATTACATTGCGCATTACCGCTTCAATAATGGCGCGCAGTCCACGCGCACCGGCACTGCGTTTCAGTGCTTCTTCGGCAATGGCGTCCAGTGCATCCGGCTCAAATTCAAGTTCTACATTGTCCATTGCCAAAAAGTGCTGATACTGTTTTACCAGTGCGTTTTTAGGCTCCTGCAAAATCTTAATCAGCGCAGCCTTGTCCAGTGCTTCAAGCGTTACAACAACCGGCAGGCGTCCGGCAAATTCCGGTATCAAACCGAATTTCATCAAATCTTCCGGCAGTACCTTTTTAAAGGTATCCGTCAGGCTGATTTCGTCCTTAGTTTTAATATCGGCGCCAAAGCCCATATTCTTTTTGCCCGTGCGTGCGCTGATGATGCTTTCCAGCCCGTCAAACGCGCCGCCGCAGATGAACAGAATGTTTGTGGTATCAATCTGCAAAAATTCCTGGTGCGGATGTTTGCGCCCGCCCTGCGGCGGAACGTTGGCAACAGTGCCTTCCAGAATTTTCAGCAGAGCCTGCTGTACGCCTTCGCCGGAAACATCCCTCGTAATGGAAGGATTTTCGGACTTGCGCGAAATTTTGTCAATTTCATCAATGTAGATAATGCCGCGCTGTGCGCGTTCAATATCGTAATCTGCATTTTGGATTAAACGCAGCAGAATGTTCTCCACGTCCTCGCCTACATAACCGGCCTCCGTTAAAGCGGTGGCGTCGGCAATGGCGAAAGGAACCTGCAATATTTTTGCCAGAGTCTGTGCCAGCAGTGTTTTGCCGCTGCCGGTAGGCCCAAGCATTAAAATGTTCGATTTTTGCAGTTCAACATCCTTGTCGCCGGGAACATGGTTAAGTTCGTAGTCAATGCGTTTATAGTGGTTGTAAACGGCTACGGCAAGGGTTTTTTTAGCTTCTTCCTGGCCGATTACATATTCATCCAAAATTGCTTTTATTTCTTTGGGTTTGGGCAGTTCGGCAATTTCAGTATGGTTTACAGCCCTTGCCCGCATTTCTTCTTCAAGCATTTCATTGCAGAGTTTTATACACTCATCGCAAATAAACAAATCACCTTCGCCAAGCACTTTGCTGAACATTTTGCTGACCTGCGCTTCGCGCTTGCCGCAGAAAGAGCAAACCGGGGCATCATGGTGATTGTCCCCACCGAATTTCATTTTGAGTATCTCCTTAAAGCCTTTATTTTTCATTAGCAGGTTTACGCGATACAACTTCGTCAATCAGGCCGTATTCTTTGGCCTCCTGGCTGGACATGTAGTTATCGCGGTCAGTATCCTGCGCAATCTTTTCTTTGGTTTGTCCGGTATGGCTGGCTAAAATACCGTTCATTTCATCACGGATGCGCAGAATTTCGCGCGCGGTGATTTCAATTTCGGAAGCCTGCCCCTGAACGCCGCCCAGCGGCTGATGAATCATTACTCTGGAGTACGGCAGGGCAAAGCGTTTGCCCGGAGCACCGGCAGCCAGAAGCACGGATGCCATGCTGGCGGCCATGCCCATGCAGATTGTGGAAACATCAGGCTTTATGTACTGCATTGTATCATAAATTGCCAGGCCGGCGCTTACGCTGCCGCCCGGGCTGTTAATGTAGAGATGGATATCCTTATCGGGGTCTTCCGACTCTAAAAAGAGCAGCTGGGCGATAACGAGATTGGCCATAGTATCATCTATTTCGCCGGTAACAAAAACTATCCTGTCCTTTAAAAGGCGGGAATATATATCGTAAGAGCGTTCTCCGCGGTTTGACTGTTCTACAACTATTGGCACATAATTCATTATTGTCACACCCCTTTACTGTGGTTTAACCGCGCTTAAATTATTTCGCGCTGTCAATGATTACATGGGCAGCTTTGCGGCGCAGAATGTTTGCGAGAAGCAGACCCATAGTGCCATTGGATTTAATGATTTTCTTAACGTCTTCAAGAGTTGCGCCATGCTGGGAAGCGATAGCGGAAAGTTCGCTGTCAACATCTTCCATGGATACCTGGATATTTTCAGCTTTGGCAATAGCGTCAAGAACAAGGTCGGTTTTAACGTTTTCAACAGCAGCGTCATGCTGGCGTTCACGAAGCTGTTTCATGTCGATGCCGCTGTACTGCATGTACTGTTCCAGAGTGAGTTTGCGTGCTTCAAGGCTCATGCGCATTTCGTCAATCATCTGGGTTACGCGGTCTTCAATCATGATTTCGGGAACTTCAAATTCCGCATTGGCAACGGCAAGGTCAATCAGTGCTTTTTCATAAGCAATCTGGGCATTGTTTTCAGCTGCTTTCTGCATGCGTTCTTTGTAGCTTGCGCGCAGTTCTTCAACGGTTTTGCAATCGCTGTTTGCTGCTACATATTCATCGGTAAGTTCCGGCAGTTCTTTGCGTTTTACGTCCTGTACGTTTACTTTGAAGATTGCCTGTTTGCCGGCCAGTTCTTTAACAAAGTATTCTTCCGGGAAGGTTACGTCCACATCGGTGGAATCGCCTTTTTTAAGGCCTACAAGCTGGTCTTCAAAACCGGGGATAAAGGAGTTGGAACCAACTTCCAGAGGATAGCCTTTGCCTTCGCCGCCGCTGAACGGTTCGCCGTCAACGGTACCTGCAAAGTCGATAATGGCAAAGTCGCCTTTTTCAATTACGGCGCCTTCTTCAGCTTCTACCATTTTTGCATGGCGGCTGCGCAGGCCCTGTACCTGTTCTTCAACTGCTTCGTCGGTAACTTCAACTGCTTCTTTTTCTACATGCAGTTCTTTGTAATCACCAAGTTTTACTTCCGGTTTGAGGGTTACTTTAATGGTAAGTTCCATATCTTTGTTTTCTTCAAATACGGAATCTTCAACTTTCGGGTCGGATACCGGAATCAGTTTTTCCTGTTCCAGAGCTTCGGTATAGCACTGGTTAGCAACCAGTTCAAATGCTTCTTGTTTTACTGCTTCTTTGCCATAGTGCATTTCGATAATATTGCGGGGGGCTTTGCCTTTACGGAAGCCGGGGATATTTACCTGGCCTGCAATTTTTGCAACGGCTTTTTTAAAGCCTTTGTTTACTTCCTCTGCGGGCAAAGTGATTTTAAGAGTTGCGTCGTTGCCGACTCTTTCTACTGTTACGTTCATTAATAAATCCTCCCTTAATTATATGTGCTGATTATTACAGCATGTTTTTTACATCGGTTTTATTGTTAAAAATGCAGCTGTTTACACACATTGCTCATAATATAATATCACAACCAGCGGTACTTGACAAGAATTTTACTGCTATTCCTACAATATATCATTATTCTTTTCTGAATAAATTCAAAAAACCCGGCAGTAAACTGCCGGGCTGACAATTCATGGAGCGGAAAACGAGATTCGAACTCGCGACCCCCTCCTTGGCAAGGAGGTGCTCTACCACTGAGCTATTTCCGCGTCTCTCAACAACGAAATTAATTATACAGCAGTAAAATCTGTTTGTCAACAGATTTTTTAAATTTATTTTAAAAAATTCCCAAAACAATCTGGCTTATATTTTTGGAATGGTCGGAAACGCGCTTCAGATTTATTAAAATTTCCATCATCATAAACCCGGCAACAGGGTCGCAGCGTTTTTCGTTAAGGCGCACAATATGGTTTTTGCGGATTTCTTTCTGCGCTTTTTTAACCTGACGGCAAATATCCCACGCTTCCTGCGCCAGCACCTTATCGTTATTGGCAAGCGCTTCCATGGCTTTGCCGCTGGCCTGCATAACCAGTTCGCTCAAAGCGCGCAGTTCGGTTTTAGCTTCTTCGCTGAATTTAACATCGTCTTCAAACATGCGGCGCGCATCTTTGGCAAGCGCCTCGCCGTGGTCGCCGATACGTTCAATATCCGTGCAGGCGTGCAGCAGCCTTGTATGCATTGCCGAAAGCTCGGCGCCCATTTCCTTTTCACTCATTTTGGTAAGGTAACGGGTTATGTCTTCTTCAAGCGCATCAATTACAGGCTCATGCTCCAGCACGTATTTAATTTTATTTTCGTCCTTGTCTTCCAGTGCCTGCATGCCCACTTCAACATTATGGCGCGCCATGTTGCCCATGCGCACAATTTCCTTAACGGCAAGCCCCATGGCAATGGAAGGAGTTACCAGCATTTTCTCATCAAGATATGCAGGTTTGCGCGAAATAATTTCGCCTTTGCCAGGCAGGCATTTTTCTATAAATTTAATGTATAAACCGGTAAACGGCATAAACAGCAGCGTATTTACCACGTTAAACGCCGTATGCGCGTTGGCAATCTGGCGGGCAATATCGTCCGCCGGGGAAATTGCCAGCACCAGTTTTATAAACAGCCCCATAAAGGTTATAAAAATAATGCTGCCGATAAAGTTAAACATTACATGCGCCAATGCTACCCTTTTGGCCGTAATATTGGCGCGCAGCGAAGCAAGCACCGCCGTAATGCAGGTGCCGATATTATCGCCCAGAAGCACGGGAATTGCGCCTTCCAGCGGAATAAGCCCCTGATTGGCAATGGCAATTAAAACGCCGATTGTTGCACTGCTGGACTGAATGACCATGGTCATTACAAGGCCTACGCCCACGCCGAGAATCGGGTTATCGGAAAAGCGGCCGATAAAATCAATAAAGCCCTGGTATTCGCGCAGCGGCATTACAGAATCGCTCATCATTTCCATGCCCAGCATTAAAATGCCGAAGCCCAAAATTACCTGGCCGATATATTTGCCGCGCTGGCGTTTTGCCAGAAGATGCACGGCAAAACCGATAGCAAGAAACAGAGTAATGTAATCGGTAAGCTTAAAGGCAATAAGCTGTGCCGTCATGGTTGTGCCGATATTGGCACCCATTACAACGCCAAAGGCCTGCTTTAAATTCATCAGCCCTGCGTTTACAAAACCAACCGTCATTACCGTTGTGGCACTGCTCGACTGCAATATACCTGTTACAACGGCGCCAAGTGCAACAGCCACCGGCAGAACGCCTGTCAGCTTTTCCAGTATTTTTTGCAGCTTCTCGCCTGCGGCACGCTGCAGGCCTTCGCCCATAAGCTGCATGCCGTATAAAAATAACGCCAGTCCTCCCAAAAATCCGAAAAAGTAAACCATAAGCCCTCCTGTAAGTTGTTTAACTTAATTTTTACTTATACTTTACATTTATTATACAAGATTAAAGAGGAATGGCACAAGTGATTTTCATTTATTTTGTAACAGATAATACAAAAGGCCCTGCAATTTGCAGAGCCCCGTTTATTATGCGTTTGCCTCTCCGGCGGGTTTATAATGTTTTTCTTTCCATTTTTCAAATTCCATATACACAACCGGCACAACCAGAAGGGTAAGCATGGTTGAAGTGATAAGGCCGCCAACAAGCACCACGCCCATGGACTGGCGCAGTTCCGCGCCTTCGCCGATGCCCATCGCGATAGGCAGCATGCCTAAAATTGTTGAAAGCGTTGTCATCAGTATCGGGCGCAGGCGCAATGAGCAGGCTTCCAGCGTTGCGCTGCGTATATCAAGCCCTTTTTCGCGCTGCTGGTTGGCATAGTCAATCAGCAAAATGGCGTTTTTGGTAACAAGTCCCAAAAGCATGGTAAAGCCAATCATACTCATCATGTTGGCTGTTTGCCCCGCCATTAAAAGGCCAAGCACGGCGCCCACTACCGCAAACGGCAGCGAAGCCATAATAATTACCGGCTGGCTGAAGCTTTCAAACTGCGCCGCAAGAACCATATAAACAACTACAACCGCCAGCACAATGGCCTTAACAATTTCGTTAAACGAACGCGACATTGTATCGGCTTCGCCAATCAGCTTATAGTTGTAGCCCTGCGGCATATTCATGCTTGGTATCAGCTCGTTTTGTATTTTTGCAATCAGTTCGCCCGGAGATGTGCCTACCGTGTTTGCGTAAACAACAATCTGGCGCTGCTTGTCCTCGCGTTCAATACGCGTAGGGCCGCTGCCAAGGCTTATATCGGCAACGTCGCCCAGGCGGATGAACTGCCCGTCCGGCGAAGATACGCGCAGATTTTTAACGTCATTAATATCGGTACGCTTGCTTTCCGGCAGCTGCAAAATAATATCGTAGTCGTTATCGCCGATTGTAAAGCTGTTGCCTGTGCTTTTGCCCATAAAGGCCATTTCCACAACTTCGCCGACGGAATAAGAATCAAGCCCCAAAAGGCTGGCACGCGCCTGGTCAAGCCTGATTAAAATTTCCGGCTGTTCGTCCGAATCGGAAATATCGACATCCGTTGCGCCCGGAACTTTACGCACCAAATCAGCAAGCTCCAGCGCGTATTCTTTTAACTGTTTAATATCGCTGCCGCGCAGGCCAATCTGCACCGGCCTGCTGTCGCCGCGGCCACGCCCCTGATTTGACACTACCGTAACGCTCAGTCCCTGAACGCTGCGCACTTCGGCACGCAGGTCATCCATAATCTGCTGCATGGTGCGGTCACACTCATTACTCGGCACAAGGCGGATATCAATAGAGCCCTGGTTTACCGGGTTGCGCCCGTTACCGATATTCAGCGCCGCTATTTTCACTTCAGGCATGGCCGTTATTTCTTTTTGCAAAGGCGTTGCCAGTGCTACCGTTTTTTCCATACTGGTGCCGATAGGCGCTTTAAAATTAACGGTAAACTCACCGGAATCGTACGTCGGCTGGTATTCCGTACCTACAAACGGCAGCAGCACAATATTCATTGCCAGCGAAACTATACCGGCGGCAATAACTTTTTTGGGGTTATTCAGCGCCGCTTCCATAATGCCGCTGTACAAACCGCGGAAAATCTGAAAGCCCGCTTCAAATTTATCAAGCGCCAGCTGCACATATTTGTTGCGGTGGCTTTCGCCCGGCTTTTCTTCTTTCAGCCAGTAGGCGGAAACCATTGGCGTAAGCGAAAACGCTACCAGCGTGGAAAACGCTATGGCAAAGGCAACCGTTAAGCCGAACTGTTTAAAATACTGGCCGATAATTTCGCCCATGCTGCCAACCGGCACAAACACTGCCATTAACGACAGCGACGTTGCAAGTATTGCCAGGGAAATTTCCTGCGTTGCTTCTTTGGCTGCCACAAACGGCGTTTTGCCCATTTCGATATGGCGGAAAATGTTTTCGATTACAACAATCGCGTCGTCTATCAAAATGCCTACCGCAAGGCTCAGCGCCATCAGCGACATATTGTTCAAGGTAAAATTCATTGCCTTCATCATAAAGAAGGTTGCAATTATTGATGTTGGTATGCACAAACCGCCGATAATAGTGGCACGGAAGTTGCCGAGGAACATATAAGTTATAAACAGCGCCAGCGCGCCGCCAAAGAAAATCGTGTTCCACACGTCGGCAATGTTTTCGCGTACGTAGGTAGACTGGTCGCGCACAATATCAACCTTAATATCGGGCGGAATTACGCGCTGTTTAAGCTCTTCCATTTTGGCGTTAACACGGTCGGTAACGTCAACCGTGTTGGTTTTGGATTGTTTGCGCACGAAGGTCATAACGCAGGGCACGCCGTTGGCACTGGCGAAGGTGTCCTCGTCTTCCCAGCCGTCAATAACGTCCGCCACGTCGCCAATGTACACAGCCTTGCCGTTATGGTTGGTAATAACAACTTTTTTAATATCGTCGATATTGCTGTATTTGCCAATGGTACGCACGGTTATTTCCATGTCGTGGTTTCTGGCTTTGCCGCCCGGTGTATTGTAGTTTTCGTCATCTACCTTCTGCAGCAGATCCTGAAACGAAATTCCGTATTCCATTAACTTATCCGGCTTTGCCACAAGGCGTATTACACGCTGGCTGGCGCCTACCGCAGTAACTTCGGCAACGCCTTCAACCATCTGCATTTCGTCAAGAATGCTGTCTTCTATTAAACGGCGTATTTCGCCGCGGCTGCGCGATTCGGACGAAAACGTATAAGCAACAATGGACTGCGAGGTTAAATCAACCGTTTGCACTACCGGTTCGTCGATATCGTCCGGCAGACGGTTGCGCACACTGGCAACCTTTTCGCGCACTTCGCTGGCCATAGCCTGCGGGTCTACGCCCATGTTAAACTCCAGTACGGTTTCGCTGTAGCCTTCAAGCACGGTACTGGAAATGGTTTTATAGCCTGCAACCTGGCTGACGCGGTTTTCTATCGGCTTGGTAATAAGCGTTTCCATTTCTTCCGGCGAAGCGCCGTCGTAAGTAACGCGCACGCTGACGATAGGCATATCAACGTCAGGGTTCAAATCCACGCCGATTTCCGGATAGCAACGGATGCCGAACACTACCAGCAGCAAAATAAACATGGTAGTAAAAACCGGCCGGCGGATAAAAGTCTCTATCATAATTAATTACCTGCCTTATCAGTAACTACCTTGCTGCCTTCGCGCAGCTTGTTGTGCCCTTCGGTTACAATTACTTCATCGCCTTTCAGTCCGCTTAAAACTTCGGCAACCTTGTCATCCGTATAGCCAATGTCCAGCACCTGGCGGCGCACCGTGTTATCATCTTCCACAATAAATACGGTTTTCTGGTCATCACGCATTACAATGGCGTAAACCGGTATTGTAAGCACATTCTGCCTGGGCTGCGCGGTAAGCTTTACCGTTGCAAAAACGCCTGCCAAAAGCCCTTCGGTGTTGTCAACGCTTACTTCGGCAGCAAAGGTATGCGCAGGTAAATCGGCAACAGGGGCAATGCGCGTTATTCTTCCGATAATTTTATGCCCGGCAAAGGCAGGCAGTTCTATTTCGGCTTCGTTGCCAACGGATACGCCGCTGATATTGCCTTCCGGAATATTAATAACGGTTTTTAAAACGCTGATATCGGCAATGGCAAAAAGCGGGGTACCTGCTGCTGCATAATAACCCTCCTGATGATAGCGTTTGGAGATAATGCCGTCAGCCGGGGCTGTTATTACAGTACCTTCAAACTGCGATTCCATAGCCTGCACGGTGCCGCGGGCTGCATCCAGCTTGGCAGCTGCGTTGTCACGCGCAAAAGCATAATCGTCGGCAACCTGTTCGGAAACAGCACCCTGTTTATATAAAGCGCTGTAACGCTCAAGGTCGCGCTCTGCCTTGCGGAGATTGGTCTGCGCGTCCATGTAATTGCCGCGCGCTTCACGCAGGGCAGCGTCAGTATCGCGCTGTTCCAGTTCTGCCAGAACCTGCCCTTTGGTTACATGGTCGCCCTCATTAACATATACACGCTCCACACGCCCATCAACCTTGGCTGCAACATCTGCCTGCCACTCCGGGTCAAGGCTGCCGCTGAACTCCAAAAGCGGGGTAATCGTCCTGCGCTCCGGCTTTGCCGTAACAACTGCCACCGCCTGCACGCGCGACATTCTTTCCGCACGGGCTCGCTCCGTTTGTATATTATCAAAAATACGGTAACAAACAATTAAAACAACGGCAATGCAAATGCCGATTAAAATTTTCATATTACGGTTATGCCAGTCCATAGTACGCACCCAACCTTCTGCAAGTATAAGTTATTTTAATTATATAACTTTTTAAACTGTTTTAGCAAACAAATATCCTTGCATTAATGAAACAATTGTGTAAAATTGCTTTAATAAATTCCGCTTGCGCTTAATTCTGCGGCGAATTATAATGGCTTTGGGAGGCGAAATTATGGAAGCAATGTCACTTTTTGAAAATAATTTATCACAGCCGCTGGCGGCAAGGCTGCGCCCCAAAACGCTTGAAGAATATGTTGGACAGACCCACCTTTTGGGCAAGGGCAAAGTGCTGCGCCGTTTAATTGAAAGCGACCAGATTTCCTCCATGATTTTCTGGGGGCCTCCCGGCGTGGGCAAAACCACGCTGGCGCGGATTATTGCCAATACCACCAAAGCGGCGTTTATTGATTTTTCGGCCGTTACAAGCGGCATTAAAGAAATACGCAGCGTAATGCAAAAGGCGGAAGAAAACCGCCGTTACGGCGAAAAAACCATTGTTTTTGTAGACGAAATACACCGTTTTAACAAAGCACAGCAGGATGCGTTTTTGCCCTTTGTGGAAAAAGGCAGCATTATTTTAATAGGCGCAACAACGGAAAACCCTTCGTTTGAAGTTAACAGCGCATTATTAAGCCGCTGCAAGGTTTTTGTTTTGCAGGAACTTAAAACAGCTGAGCTTGTGCAGCTTTTAAAACGTGCCTTGACAGATGAAAAAGGCTTTGGCACCCAGAAAATTAACATTGAAGAAAAACTTTTGGAAATGATTGCCGTTTTTGCCAACGGCGATGCACGCACGGCGCTTTCTACATTAGAAATGGCAGTATTAAACGGCGATATGGACACAGGCGGCGCAACGACGGTAACACGCGAAACGCTGGAACAATGCACCTCAAAAAAATCGCTGCTGTACGATAAAACAGGCGAAGAACATTATAATTTAATTTCCGCACTGCATAAATCCATGCGCAACAGCGACCCGGACGCCGCCGTGTACTGGCTGGCACGCATGCTGGAAGCAGGCGAAGACCCGCTTTACATAGCGCGGCGCGTTACGCGCTTTGCCAGCGAAGATATCGGCCTTGCCGACCCAAAAGCACTGGAAATTGCCGTTGCCGCCTACCACGCCTGCCATTTTATCGGCATGCCGGAATGCAGCGTGCATTTAACGCAGGCCGTGGTGTATATGTCGGTCGCGCCAAAATCAAACGCACTTTATATGGCGTATGAACACGCCAAGCGCGACGCCGCCAAAATGCTGGCAGAGCCTGTACCGCTTGTTATCCGCAACGCACCCACAAAACTGATGCAGGAACTTAATTACGGCAAGGGCTACCAGTACGCACATAACACGGAAGAAAAACTTACCAATATGCAGTGCCTGCCAGATTCACTTCTGGGAACGGAATATTACAAGCCAACAACCCAGGGGCTGGAAGCACGCGTAAAAGCACGGCTTGATGAAATAAAGCGCTGGAAGCGTGAACACGTCGGAAAGCAAAAATCTGCAAAACAAATATAATTTATCATAAACATAATACGCAAAAAGCCAAAGCACTACTTTAAGCAATGCTTTGGCTTTTATTATTTAAATTATTTTATTGGCAGCCAGTTTGTTCAAAAATCCAAAAGGGTTATGCTGTGAAGCAGCAGTTAAAACTGCGGCGGCTTAATTTATAACAATAACCTACGAGAGTCCGGTGCCATGCCCGGACGGAATCGACGAAGCCACAGATTTTAACAATGCTGAAAAGTATAACCCTTTTGATTTTTTCTGTTAAAGATTCGTAAATTTTGCTCATTATTCAATCGCAAAATTTGCGTAACTTCGCTGGTACAATTATTGCCTTCGCCATCACTTGGCACTAATTGGCGGCTCAGTTAAAAATACACTTTTTTATCTACCGGCGCGGTGGAAGCAATAAGTTTGCCTTTGCGGTAATTACGCAGCACCGGCGCATTGTTGTTTAATGCGTCATACCAGTTTTTGGCGTCAAGAATAATAAAGTTTGCATCTTTACCGACCGCAATGCCGTAAGCATCCCCCAAATGCAGGGTGCGGGCAGCATTTTCGGTAACAAATTTATAAGAATTGCAAATTTCTTCATAACCAAGCATATGCCCGGTATACAGCCCCATAAATACCTGGTCACGCATATTGGCATTGCCAAGCGGGTTCCATGGGTCAAAAATATCATCCGAGCCGAAAGAAACATTAATGCCTTCGGCGGTAAGTTCTTTTACGCGCGTCATGCTGCGGCGTTTGGGATAAGTATCAGCACGTCCGCCCAAATGCACATTAACGCACGGATTTGCCACAAAGTTGATGCCGGACATTTTTAAAAGGCGCATCAGGCGAATCATATAAGCATTGTTGTAGCTGTGCATGGCGGTTGTGTGCGAAGCCGTTACCATATCACCCATGCCGGTTTCATAAGCGCGGGCAGCAACAGTTTCCAGCCCGCGGGATGCCTCGTCATCAATCTCATCGCAGTGCACATCAATCAATTTGCCGTATTTCTGCGCCAGTTCAAAGCAGATGTTAAGCGATTCAACAGAATATTCACGGGTAAATTCAAAATGCGGAATGGCACCGGCAGCATCGGCACCCATTTTCAGTGCTTCTTCAAGCAGGCCTTTGCCATTGGGGTAACTTAAAATTCCGTACTGAGGGAAAGCAACGATTTGAATGTCAATATAATCATTAACTTCCTCGCGCAGCTCCAAAATTACGCGCAGGGCGGTAAGTTCCGGGTCGTTAATATCTACATGGGTGCGCACATATTGAATACCGTTGCCGGCTTGCAGGCGGAGCGCCTTGTTTACACGGTCTTTTACTTCCTGTTTGGTAAGAAAAGGCTTATATTCTTCCCAGCGCTGAATGCCTTCAAACAGCGTGCCGGATAAATTCCAGTGCGGGCGTCCTGCCGTAAGGCAGGTATCGAGATGTACGTGCGATTCCACAAAAGGCGGCAGCACCATTTTGCCGGCGCAGCAATCAACCACTTCTTCACCGGGCAGCACTTCCAGCTGAGGCGCAATAGCAGCAAATTTGCCGTCCGTCACGCGAATATCGACAGTTTCCGTGGCATTTGCCAGATACAGTTTTTGCAGCAGCATAGCAAATCATCCTTTCTTTACAGTTATTATTTATTTTTGCCAAGCATTTCACCAATGAAGAAGAATACAGCAGCAACCACCATGGCGTTAATGGCGGCAATGCCCCATTGAAGCAGGTTTGCACAGGCTGCACCTACAATAATACCGGCAATATTAAACCAGTTAATTGTGTATTCGTTAAAATCGCTGCCGAATTTTTTATGGTTAAAGAAATAATCTAAAATAACAATAATGCCAATCGGCGGCAGAGCGCAGTTAAGAATGCTGAGCCAGCTTACAAAATTGTAATAAAGCCAGATTGCAAGCGCCGTGCCGATAATGCCGGAAATCCAGGTAGTCCATTTCATGCGTACTTTGGAAATATTGGAAATAGCAAGGCCGCCGGTGTAAAGAGCATTATTATTGGTAGTCCAGATATTGGCGCCAAGTACAATCAAAGCCGGAATGGCAAGGCCCTGCGCAATCATAACATAAAAAATATCATCCTTGCCGGTGTAAGCGCCGCCAACCGCGCCAAAGCAGAACATCAGCGTGTTGCCTAAAAAGAAGGCAATAACCGTAGTCCACACGGCAATGCTGCTGTTTTTGGCAAAACGGATAAAGTTAGGCGTTGCGGTACCGCCGGAAATAAAAGAACCAATAACATAGCCGATGCCGGTAAACAGGGTAATCTGCCCGGCAGACTGAGCAAAAATGTAAGCCAGCCCGCCGCCTTCTGCAGCCGCAGTAACCATGGAATATACGCCAAGAATAATGATGAGCGGAACGGAAATATAGCTGACAATTTCCAGTGCCTTCATGCCGGTGGCTGCGGTTGCCGTCATTAAAAGGCCGGCAATAATGGTCAGAGTCCATTCGTTCATGCCCATAAGTTCCGCCGCGGGAATGGAAAACATTGCCACGCCTACGCCAAACCAGCCAATTTGCGTAAAGCCCAAAATAGCAGACGAAAGATAAGAGCCCTTACTGCCAAAAGTACGGCGGCAGAGCAAGTCCATATTCAAACCGGTTTTAGACCCAATAAAAGCCAGTACACCGCAGTAAGCCGACAGGATAATGCCGCCAATCAGGCACGCCCATACAAAGCCTGATAAATCGAGCCCATTACCCAATTTGGCGCCTACGCTCATACTGGCAGAAAAAAACGTAAATCCCAGCATAACGAAGAACATCTGCCAGAAGCCTTTGCGTGCTGAATCGGGCACGGCCTCCAGCGAATAATCCGCGTCCACAGGAGTGGATGTGTTTTGCTTAACAGATTTTTCCATTGATTGTACCACCTTCCAAAAATATCTTTTTTGAGGGCAGACAGCTTTTTTACTGCCCCTGCGCAATACCTAATATACTATACCATTGCAGGCATGCTTTGTCCACAAGTTAAAAGAAAAATAACCTGCACAAATACCGGCGCTTTTAAGCTAATGCCCATTGTTTTATTCATTCGGGCAAAAAGAAAAGCAGCCTGATTTACAAGCTGCTTCATTGCATTTTTGGTGCGGTTGGTGGGATTTGAACCCACACGGGTCTCCCCGCCACCCCCTCAAGATGGTGCGTCTGCCGTTCCGCCACAACCGCATTGGGGTATTGCTATTAAATTAAATGGTGCGGTAGAGAGGATTTGAACCTCCACGGGGTTGCCCCCACTAGCTCCTGAGGCTAGCGCGTCTGCCGTTCCGCCACTACCGCGTCAACATTGATTATTATAGCGCGCAAAAATCAATCTGTCAATAGTTTTTTATTTTATTTTTATAATAAAGATTGTAGCACCCACAAACCCAGCAAATATGCGGTTTTGCACTGAACCGAAACATTTATGTAAACATTGTAAATTTTTTGAAAAATCGTAGTGGATATTTAAACAAAGTTTGGGTATTAATAAGTTTGACAAAGGTTGATAAAAGGGTTAAAATATAGTTGACAAAACGTAAAGGTGGTGAATTATATGCCAATGCCTACACCAAGTACCCATTATATGGAAAAGGAATACGATACTTTTGCAATGGCAAATAAACTGAAACATATACGCACTTCAAGAGGATATTCGTTATCTTATATGGCTTCTTTAATCGGTATATCTTATAATCAAATTAACCGTATCGAAGAACATAATTCGAGAAACATATCCAAAAAGTATGTCCAGTTAGTATCAGATAAATTTTCTATCCCGTTATCAGAAATTGTTGTCGCCAGAGACCCGGAAAACAAAGACTACGCTCTTTGGACGTGGGTTGCAAACGAGAAAGAAAGTTTACCTTACTTACAGCGTGCTTTCTACGAGTACTTACGAGACAAAGGTAAAATCTAATCCAAGCAGGCAGTCACATTAAGTGGCTGTCTTTTTTTTATGGCAATTTATAGCAACCTGTCAGTTGTGTTTTCTTCTCTACTCGCAGTAAATACAATCCTTCTTCCATTGGTTCGTATCTACTTGCAAACATCACAAACTCAACCTTGGCTTTAGACTTATATGGTATAGCAGATATAAATGCCATTGGTTTACCGTTTTTGTCTTTAATCTTTTTAACGCCAATCACATTCGCATAAAATGTTTGACTACCAAAATACTTAGCGTTGTACAACGGATATTTACTTGTATCGTACTTTGAAAACTCGTCTTGAAACGTAAAGCCAAGCACTTCTTTTTCGGCAACTATTTCATCAAACGGTTCATCTGCAAGTAATTGCAAAGCGTCTCTTTCGTTCTCGTACCTGCTTATTGCTTCTGCGAGCCGTTTTATTTGACCCGTAAGCTGTTCTTTTATTTTTGTACCGTCTTTCTTTGCTTCTCTTTCAGCTTCTTTGGCAATGATTTTCGTCTTTGCTTCTGTAATTTTGTCTTCGTATCTTTTTATCTCGTCATATACGCCTAACGCCTTACAGAGCATTGTTTTACGTGGTAATCCAAAACAATCACACGCACCAGATTTAATGAGTGCTTCTTTTATGCGTTTATTAAGGCTATCGTTTTTACTAATCCAATCATCAAAATTAGTAAAATAGTCAAGCTGTACATTGTTTACCCCTTTAATCGAGTTAAGACCCATACGGATAGCATTACCTTCTGGCTCATAGCGTAAATTACCAGCTTTTACAGACGGCGGTAATATCTCTATTCCCATACGCTCACATTCTTCTTTATATTTAACAATATCTTCTTCGCTATCGTAGTTGGCATTAAGCAAGCTACACATATATTCCAAAGGATAATTAGCTTTGAGATAAGCCGTTTGATAAGCAATTAAGCCGTATTCAACACTGTGAGATTTATTGAACGAATAGGAAGCGCAGTTTTCAATACCGGTACATAAAGTATCAGCTTGTATATCTGTAATGCCACCATACTCAACGAAAGCCTTGTGCAGTTTCGGTATTAACTCTGCCATTTCAGCAGGTATTTTGCGTCCGATTGCCTTACGCAATGCGTCTGCTTGACCTGCCGTCCAACCTGCAAGCTGCTGCGCAATCTCCGTTACCTGCTCTTGAAAAATAAGCTGACCGTAAGTTGGTTCAAGTATTTTATCGAGCCTTGTGTCGATATGGCTAAAATCAATCATCTACATCAACCAACTCATAACTGTAAGTGCAAATGTTCGTGAAGATTTCTTCTGCGTAGTCGTCCAAATCCATACCGTCAATTTCTTCTTCGTCCAGTAACTCGGAATAATCGGTTTGACCATTTCCTGCCGGGTGTTCAATATGCACGATTAACTTTTTCATAATATCTCTCCTTCCGTAAAACGTGTTAAAAACGTAAATTAAAATTTAAAGGGTATAAACATATAGGCAAGTATTTTTATTGACCATTTTTTAGCTTTTTATTTTTACCCTATCCGCAGAGCCGCTCTACAAGCGGCTTTTGGGACACGGATTTTAAAACTGATTTTGAAAATCGGTGTTTTAGGGCTGTACAACCTTGCCATTCTCTGTTGGTTTGCAATGATATACTTGGTCTGACTTAAATAATTTTGGCGCATAATACTTCATTTCAGCTACGGTTAGATTTCGCAAATCATACTGCTGTACGCAACACATTGTAAATCCGTCAGCAAATCTTACATCATATACCCAAAGAGGGCTAACGCCGCCAACATCATCTACTTTAATAATTTCACACGGTTGATTATGTCGTGTCGAACATTCATTATCAAAGACAACCATTTCGCCATAGTCAAATTTGCTACGGAAAGTCCTTGTAACCCACATCACTTATTCTCCTTGTCTCGCAAAGTATAAATAACTCCACCCATTGCCAGTAAAGCACACAACCACAACAATAGCCAACAAACGATAGTTCCAAACAACGGAACAAAACATTCGAGCCAAGTTAAACAACTTATATAACCGAGCCATTTAAGTACACACAATACCAGTGATACCAAAAAGCCAATTTTAATCATTAGTCAAACCACCCGTCTTCCTTATAATCCGGTACTTCGCAACTATATTGTGAGCCGTCATTGAGCCAAATTTCTAAAGCTGGTACGCAACCTTGAAATTCTCTAAGTTTCTGGTCTCGCCAGTCCAAAGTAACTTTGTGATATTTAACAGTCACGTCACAATAACACAAAGCGCATATAATTTGTAGCAATACTTCAAGACCATTAGCGCAATCCATATTGTCGGTGTCTAAGATTAAGCAGTTGTGATAATCGAAGCACTTAACATAAACATTTTTAAGCGTCTCACGAGTGCGTCTTTGTAATGCCTTATATAGACCGGGCTCTTTCTCGGTTAAATCGTCACCTGTCCAATTACGGATTTTAACGTACATAATACACCTACCTATTCGACATACTAAAATATAATTTTAGGGGCTGTTGAATTATCATTCAAAGTAATCATCATAAATCGTAATATCCCAAGCGATACTATTAGGCAATCTGCCATTCGGATTGAAGTTTACGTGACGTATATCCTTGTCGATAATAACTGGATAGCTTGTAATTTCCATAATCTTTGAAATATCGTCCAGCTTAACGTCTACAACAATATATCGTTGCCAGTCGTCCTCAATCTGTTCTACGTTAAAGTAGTCCAATAGTTTCGGATAATTGATAGCTAAATCGCTGTCCCAAACTGTATGAATACGAGCAATCATAATCCTTGCAATCTCTAATTATTCCTTATAATTAATGCCGTGTTTTGCCATAATCTGTTTAATACGCCATTTTGCCTGTTCTAAGTATTCCGCTCGCTTATCTACATCTTCTGTATACGGGAAGATTAAACCAGCTTCAAGTTTCAACCACTCCGAAACACTACAAAGTTTATCAGAGTATACTTGCAATTCGAGACCTTTATTTATGTTTCCGTATACTTCTAAATACTGCTCACCAGCTTTAGGACACCAAGGTAATTTTTCTGCTTTAAGAGTTCCATTTAAAATCTGATTAACTGTGTTGCCATTCAACTTATCGTTGGTAAAACTGTGATAAACGCCATTTTCTCTAATGTCTGCAATAAAAGAACGCAAATTTTCCTTTAAAACAAACCTTTCGCCAAGTTTTACTCCGATTTTTTCAGCAAGCCACGGATAAAATTCGCTTTCAAGATTGTTCATATTCTGTAATTCTCCTTCTATTATCTTGTAGCTTTCGTGTAAATAATCTGCTACGTCTTTATTTAACTGCTCGTTACGAGCAATCAATTCGTCTATGTTGCTCAAAATTCAAACCTTGCCTTTTGTGCTTCCAGCTTTGCTTCTGGAACATTATGCTCGTTTTTAAAATTGCTCTTAACGATAATTTCGACTACTTCATAGCCGTACTTTTCTGCAAGTTCGTAATATGACTTCATTTCCCATTTAGTGGTAAACGTGTTATGTACGGCTACTTCGATAGCGTCCAGTTTCATATATTCTTCCGTTTCGTGTAAACAATATTCGTGAGCAGCTTTAAGTTTACTTCGGTCATAACAATAATCACCATATTTGTTGGTAAAGTAATCGTCAGCAGACACGTTTACTTTTGTGATAATATTAGCCAGCGTAGTCTTACCGCTTCCGCTCACGCCACGAATAATGTAAAGCACCTTCGTCATTAAATCACCTCGTCCATATTTGCACCGTATTGTTTACGTTCTTCCTCAAGTAACTTTATGAAATTTTCTGCCTGTTGGTTTACTGTTTCTTCCATTGCCTTAAAATTATGTTCAGCTATCCTTAGTTGCTCAATAATTTCTTTTTTAGTCATACTCATTAAGGTGCTATCGGCTAAGGGTTTATACATTATCATCACCGCCAATATTGATTAGTCGCATTATTTGTTTCTCCAAGTACGCTCAATAAAATCATTGAAACGGTATATATCCGGCATTTCAACAACATTACCAACAAATTCTTCCAGTCCGTCAATAAACATATCTACCGAATTTTTATCGGGTCTGGTTAAATCGTTGTCGGAGTTGTATTTTCTTTCTACTGCTTCACGGATATAGCGAATAATACATTGATTGTTCATACTATGCTCCTATATTAATAAAACTTCTAACTTCACCACAAACAATACGTTTTTCAAGCTGCACGTAACTGGCTTCTTCGGGTTCACCTTCCGTAATCATTACAACGTAAACCGTAGCGTTGTCCGGGAAGTCTTTAATCAGTTCCAGTAAATCCTTCTTAGTCATTGACATCTTCTTTTCCTCACTTCCTAAATATTATAAGGGTCGCAATCACCACAAGGCGGCTCTATATCTCCGTATTGCCAATGGCAAAGTTCGCAACAATATTGTGCTTCCCAAGGGTCACAATCACGGTCGCAGTAACCACAAGGGCAATCTTCGTCCATATTTACACCTCTTTTACGCTCCAAATAGCAAATTTCTTCTTACAATAGTAGTTTTGCGTTCTATAATTTCTTTGAAATTCATATCGACAATTCTTGACGTATGCTTCCACCAACGCAAGAGCATTACATCATCATCAAACGGAACTACTGACTGTATTTGAATACCAAAGTCACCTTTCTCGTTAGAAAAATGCTTAATAATAATTTGCCATTCTCTTTCAGTAACATCTCTGACATTGGTAAACGCTTTCTCTACCAATGCTTCTACTGATACTGACGGCTTCTTACGCATTAACCCTCACTTCCTTTGTATTGTTTCAAATACTCTCTCCTATTTTTTATGTATTCTTTAACGCTCCCATTTTGTATCGGAGCAGGTCTACCCAAAGCTACTACCGGTATTAAATCCTCAAAGTTGTGCGGTTGAATACCGTGTATAATATCCTTCATAATGGTACTTTCTACTTGAAAGACTCCAGCAGTATGACCGCCACACAAAAGTTCACTTGTTTTCTTATCGTTGAGCGGTATATCGTTTAAGTCGAGTTCTATACCTTTCTTTTTGAGCAAGTCAAGCGTGTCTTGTATAATGTCCATATTTTTAAGACCAAGTACATCAACTTTAGCTAAACCCATTTCTTCGAGTTCGTGATAATCGTAAGCTGCTACTTCGTTATCGCCTTGTTTTTCGATTGCACAAAACTCTGACGGTTCTCTTGGGAAAACCAATACAGCCGAAGCGTGAACACTTGTTGACGAGATAATGCCAACAAACGCCTGTGCTAACTGTAACAATTTACGAGTTTCCGCAGTTTCTTGAAGTTTAGCGATTTTCTCTTGCTCGCTTATACCTTTATCATCAACAATCTGTTTAGATAGCGTGCGGATAGTTGAAGGTGGTATTTTAAGGCACATTCCTGCTTTTTGTAGTGCGCTTCGAGCAGACATTGCCATAAAGGTACGAACTTGGTAAACATAGCCGTATACGTCTTTTAAGTGGTCTATAACTCGTTGCCTGTTTCTCTGTTCGACATCACAATCAATCAATCTGTATTTCAGATTAGACTATATCTTTACCATATCTTTTGACTTAGGTAGAGTGCGCTTCCTTCGGTAACTCATTCTCCGAAGTACGATTAGTCGTTACACCCGATTTAACTTGGCACGGTATTGTCTTAAACGAAAATTATATTAAACTTAGAGGTAAGTATTTAACTATTGACGATTAAGAGTTTCACCGTTAGCCGATTAAAATAATCGACACCCGTGAGTAATACGGTTCACACTCTGCACCTATCACCGTTTCCAGTGTAGGGGACATTGTTGCATATCTGCCGTTGTGACACGTTCCAGATTACAGAAACGAGAAAAATACAACTTGTGTTTAATCGGGTCTACTTTGGTAATATCCATTAAGTAAGCAACTAAACTGCCGCCTACCGAGCCACGCCCAACGCCAAAGCGTATGCCTTGTTTTTGACCCCAACACATATACTCCCACACAATTAACATCATATTAAGATAGTTAGCTTTTTCTAACGTCTCAAATTCTTCATTCAAGCGGTCAACGTAAACTTGCCATTCTGACTTAGGTACTTTGCCGATAATCTTATCTCGCCAACCTTGACGGCAAATTTCTTTCACATATTCAAGCTGACCATTAGGCGTAGGAAAGTATGGAAAGTTATCTTCGCCAAAAGGTATCTCTACATTACATCTATCGGCAATAACCTGCGTATTGCTTATACACTCGTCAACAAATTTTGCCGGTAAATAACTTAATGCTTGTCTTACTTCGTCTTCACTGTGCAAATAGAAATCGTCAGTCTGATAATAACCTTGCTCGTCATTATCATCTATGCCGTTCCAATATCTATGAACCCAAGCGTCCCCTTTGTTGATGTAATGAGCGTCACACGTTGCAATACACGGTACGCCTTGGTTAGAGCAGATTTTGTACAGCAGTTTGTTTAACGATATTTGTTCTGGTATTTGATTAGTATGAATTTCAACATAGAAATCATCACCAAAGTCATTTACACAACGGTCAATCTCGTGCCATATTTCCTGTTCATTCCAGCTACCGTCCTCGTTCTGAATACCAAGCAAGCCGCCCATACAAGCAGAGCCTATAATTAAACCCTCTTTATGTTCTCTTAACATTTTCCAATCAATACGTGGTTTGTAATAGAACCCTTCTCTATATGAACGTGTTGCCAGTTTCATCAAATTACGGTAGCCAATCAAATCTTTTGCCCAAAGACAGATATGACGGTAATCGTTACGCTCCTTAATACGTATATCAGAAGTAATATATGCTTCCAACCCGAATATAAATTTGAGACCAAGTTTTTTGCAGATTTTATAACTCGTCAGTAAAGCACTCGTAGAACCGTGGTCGCTAAGTGCATAACCAAGCTGACCTAAGTCTTTAACCCGTTTAGCAATCGCTTCAACGTCTGATATGCTATCTCGAATTGAGCCTTTAGACGAGTGATTATGAAGCTGCCAAAACATCTTCATGCTCCTTATATCTAAATTCACCAAAATATTTTATTTCTGCGTCTTTTCTTGCTTTTAATGCTTCTTCTTCGCTCTTAAAAGAACCAAGTCTAATCCTTTTACCGTGAAACCTTAATTCTGCAACAAACGTACCCCATTTGGTTTTCCATATTCCCTTAACATTTTTCTTATTTAAAGCATTTTGCCAAGGCTCACAAATCCTAAGATTGCATTTTCGATTATCAGCAGGATTATGGTTTATATGGTCTACAAACAACCCCTTCGGGCAATTCATTATAAGTCTATGTAATGCAATCCTATACCTTCTTCTAATACAACGAAAATAACCTTTTTTATCACACCAAAACCTATAACCAATAATTTTAGGTAAATCTTCGGTATCTATTAAAGCGACTTTCCCATTAGAAGAATAAATTTGAGTTATATCTCCTTGTGTTTCATAATCTGTTGTTTTAATTTGGCTACAACCGCACGAAAACACTCTTGGTTTACTTGTGAAATTAGATAATCGTGTCGTAAAGATTTTCCCACAATCACATTTACACTCTACCATTCTGCATTTGTGTGCAATTTGCTTACCGTTTACTATACGATAATATGTTTTTCTGTCTACTTCTCTTAAAACTACAACCCTGCCAAATCTTTTCCCCACCGGTGCTTCAAGCAGTTTTTTCATACATTACCACTCGCATAAGGTGCTTGACCGCCAAAAATCTGGTCTAAAATCGTATGCACAATACTTGCTTCGTAGCAAGGCTTGTCTTCGCCCGGATTAGTAATGACCTGCTGTTTCTTTTTACAGCCGATAAAGCTGTTGCCTACGTTAAAACCTTTGTGTCTGCAATTATAGCAATTTGTACTACTCATTTTCCCACCACCTTTGTTGAGGATTTACGCCAACGTAATAAACGCAATACCCCGTATAAACGATTTCTCCGTCTCTATCGCCAACTTTCGCATAGCAGAATGTCGGGTAATCGTCCGAAGCAGAAAATCTATCGTGTAAGCGTAAAACAGGAGCATTGCTAAATTCCATTACCTTAACTTTCACGCTTCACCTCATACGATACATATTCTTGGTTGCTAAGATATTGTTTTGCCAGATATAAGGCTTCACGAACATTATTTGCTACAATCCAGATTGCTTCTGCCGTCTTGTCTTCGTACCAAAACTTAACTTTGTATAAGTCCTTACGCATTGGCTTTTACCAACTTTATACGATAGCCACAAACCGTAGTTACCTTGGTAATACAAACAAGACAATCGTCACTGACATTGTACTCTCTGCGAACCATAGCTTCGGCTTCTATACCACTCTTAGCAACAACAAGAACGACTTTATTATCTTCTGCAAGTTCTGCAAAAATCTCTGCTTGATATAAGTTCATCTCTACACCCCTTGCTTGTCACAATCCTCAAACGTAGACCAGCAAATCGGAATGTAATCTTCTTTGTCTGACGGTATCTCACTCGAATGACGGTAACATTCTTTGTTGTCGCAGTAATCTAAGCCGTAATTTTTAGCCATAGTTTTGTTGCTACGCATACAGTAGCACTTATCACGATAGCAAAGCATATCAAGCACCTCGTCCGAACAATGATTTCACGGCTTTAGTTACTGATTGCACGCTATCAAAACGCCCTTGTAATTCGTCAATGCTAATAAGATTTTCACCACGAGCAATTACTGATAATACAAACTCATAAAACTCATTTGCTTTGTCTATATCGCCGTAAAATAATTGCAAACTGTTTTCATTGACAGGAACGGCATAAACCCAACCTTTGCCGCTGCCGTCTGAACAAATGTAAAACTCTTTGATAAAGAACGTGCTATCAGCGTCTCTGATATACATACACTCACCCCACTTCTTCAAGCAAATCAATCGTTTTCTGAATACCGTTTATGCGTTTTTGTAAGCTGTCACGATACGCTTCAATCTCACGCTTGTTAGCGGCTAAATAATAGCCACGATTACTTGCTACGAGCGGCACTCGATACGTCTCACGATATAAATTAAGTAACTGTCTTGTGCCATAGTGAGTATCGTCCTCAATAAGACCAAGTTCACGGCAAAGTTTAGCAGATGTTACAGCACGGCTTTCGCCAATATGATGTTTCATAATTTCGTGGATAACTTCAAGTTTCGTCATAGCAATTAATCCTTTCTTAGTTCGGTAAATTCATAGTCATTTTTGACTGTATTGGTACGATTTTCGCCGGAGTATCTGGCGGCATATAAAAGATTGCTTGATTGGTCGATAATGCTACTGCAAGCTGGTTTAATACATCTTTAGCGGTAGACAGTTCTACATACTCACCAAGAGTTACAGCAACATCACCAATAGAAGCGCAAATTTTAAATACGCCTGTATGCGGTTGGTTAGACTTATCAACAAAGAAATCAAAGCAACCAAATTCTACTAATTCTCTGTCTTGCGATACGATAACCATTAATCAATCTCCAATGCCTTAAAAATTGCTTCGTGATTGTGTTTTGTCGGGTCTACATCTTTGCCAGCTACCGACATATACAGCCACAAAGCATAATCCAGAGCCTTTTCTGCTTCACGTATTTTTTCGTCCTTTTTGCCAAAGCGAGACAGGTATTTGATTACATCTTTAATACAAGCACCTTGGAATTGCTCCGGAGTAAGACAACGCTGACAATATTGAATAGGCTGTATGCCGTCAATACAGTAGTGGGAATTAGTATTAGTTGAGTTTGCTTGACATCTCATGTCAGTTTTTTGGTTAAGAATTTTCTCTTGTTCTTCAAGCGTAAGAGGTTCTAACTCTGATAAGAAAATATAGCGTCTGTCTCCTTCGTCATTTTGTACTAATGTGTCTCTCCATTCTCTATTTGGGTAATAGAAATAAGGGCAGTCGGTATAATCATCATGGTAAAACTCTACAATTTCACCTCTGGCAATATCGCTATAATTGCCAATCATTCTGAAAAAACGAATACCGTCTTTAAGTGCTTTTTCAAATGATGTTCTATCCATATTTCTCCTTTTAATCGTTGATGATTGTTGATATTTTAGACAATAAAAAAGCAGGTTATTCTAATACGATTACTCTGCGTTCTTGTCTGCCAAATTTAACTGCTTCGTCTAAATCATTCATATAGATGTCGATACGATTGCCTTTAATATCGCCGCCTGTATCTTCAACTACGAATACACCCAAACCTTCAATCCAAACCTTCGTACCAAACGGTAATACACTCGTGTCTGCGGCTATCATTCCTTCGCTTACTTTACGTCCGCTTGCTGTAATACCGTATGCTGGGTGGTCTGGTGTTTTACCTGTGCTTTCGTAGCCTGCTGTATAAGCAGTACACTCGGCGATAAAACTTTCGGCTTCCTTAACCATAACAATTTTGTGCTTGGAATTTACAAGTTCACTTCCTACAAAATTCACCTTAGCGTCTAAATGCAAATAACAAACTACGCAAAACACTAAGCACATCAAGATTGTTATTAAATTATGTTTCCCTATAATACTACCTCGCTTCCTTATATTTAATAAGCCGAACACCACGCTCACTGCTTACCATGCCTTGATTATATATTATTTATCAACATTTGTCAACTATTATCAACAAAAGAAAAGTAAAATTTTAACCTGTTTTTGGGCATAAAAAAAGTGGGGAACAAATATCAGCAATTTGCCAATAAATGTTCCCCATAAAATCTCGACTTAAAATTTATAAAATACGCTTACGCCTTGCTTACTACCGTCTACACTACAATAATAAGAAGCGTCCCACGCTTTCGCATTATATCTCACGCCGCCATATAATTCACTGTCAGTATATAATATACCAAAGTCAGCAGTACCAACTCTGCTATACTTTTCTTTGCCTAAATCATCTACAACGTCAGTCAAGTCAATTTTATGCGTTTCTTCGCTTTCAATGACAAGTTTGCCGTTTTCAAATTTATGGCTTTCAGTTACCTTGTCAGTTGGTATTTTGTATTCAGTGGAATTTACGTTTACCAATACGTGAGATTTTGTGTTAGTAGACACATCAACGTCTTCTGCGCTTTCTTTCGGTACGTATTCAACCGTAGTAGAGGTTACGGTATCTGTACTCATAGTTGTTTGATTGCTTTTAGGTACTTCTGTCGGTTTAGTGCCCTCATGAAAATAATAACCACTACCAAAGCCTAAAGCAAATACCAATACATAAGTCAGTATGCGTTTAGTGTCGATTGTAATAGTCATTACAAACCATTAGCAGCAATAACGCCAACAATTACTGCGATAACCAAACCACCAATAATAGCCATTTGAGTTTTGTCCATTACGTTTCACCTTCTTCACCAACGATAATAATTCGGGTTCGTGCCGCCGTTTCTTACATCAACGTGTACGAACTCGCTATCTGGATAATAACCAACGCCGTCAAACAAGCCACTATTGATTACCAGATTATAAAATGTTTGATAGTCGCCGTCTACATAAATATCGGCGGCAGTACCTAAGACGTGCTGACTATTTGGAACGCCACCTACTTCTGCATTATGATACGGACAACGATAACCACAACTTACATAAATCGGTAAGCCGTACATTGCTCTAAGCTGGTCTAACCTATCAAGCAATACCTGTGACATACCATTAGGCGGCAGTTCACCACAGTGTTTACAAGCAAACTCATTCATTCCAAAATATTTCACTGCTCAACATCTCCCTCGACTCTATCATCAATACCATTCTTGTTCTTATCTATAAACTGTATCTTTGCTTGCTCGATTTTAGTTTCTTTATAACCTTCTGCTACAAATTTGACAGCCGCTAAAGTAGACGGTGCTACCAATCTGTCCATGCCTTGCAGCAATACCTGTAAATTTGCTTTACCGGAAACATACCAGTCACAAAACCAAGCTACTAAAAATACAACAAAAACTAACACAAAAAACCAACAAATTACGTTAATCATATAGTTATTTGCTACCGTAAAATCTGTTATCTTATTAGCAAAATATTTCCAACCGTCAAGTAAATAATCCGTTATCTTCTTCATTGCCGCTCTCCAATCATAGACGGGTGGTTAGGTAATTCATCTAATTTCTCAATTTCCATTGTACGGGTGCCGTTACCCCCTATACCGGTATAAACTTCGTACATTCGGTGTAATTGTTGCAATTTATCATGCGGAATATAGCCAACTTCAATATAATAAGAATATGAATTATCAATAGACTTTCCAAGTATCTCGATTAAAGCTAATTTCATAGCTTCTATTTCTTGTTTGTTTCGTTGACATTCCAATAGTCTTTCTTCTTTGTCTGCTTTCCAGTCTTTAATAAAATTAAGCAAAATAGCTGATAATACAGAGATTGCTATTCCTATTGCTATTTGTAAAACTGTCTCAACCGTAATTACCACCTACTTGCTGTAAAGTTTAAAAAATGTTAAAATAACTAAAAATGTTTTGTAATAAAAGGAGTTTTAAAATGGCTATCTATACAGAAAAATACGGTTATATCTCTTACGAATGTGAAGACTTAATCGCAGAAGTCAACGAAGATATAGATATTTTTGGTTTGTACACAATGGCTTATGCAGTATATAAACATCTGCCAAAATATGATATAAATGTCATTACCAGTTACATAGTATGTGAAAGACCAGATGATGAACCAGAAGAACGTGAGCAAATACGCAAATTTAAAGCCAGTTTACAGCCTAACGAAAAGATGATAACAATGTCGCTCTTTGACCTACTAAACGCACTAAACATACAAAATTCTTTGTTTGAAGATAGTATAGAGCAGACTAAATAGACATTGTGATTTATGTACGGTATAATATAAGTAACGCCTTTGTGTTTTTTAACATATTTGTGCGTTTGTGTTTTTGTGTTTGTTTGTTTTGCTTTGAATTGTATTGTGCGTTGAGTTTTCTCCTTTAACGCAAAGACCCCGGAATAAATCCGGGGCTTTTTTTTTATTTTACAGTTTTACTTCCTTTACCAGTTCACCGTTGTGATAAACGTAGGTAACTTCTGAGTCTACGTCAATGAAGCACTCCCAAGTACCTGTTTTTAATTCCTGTTTGTTGTAACAAGTTGGATTATGGCTTACCCAAACAGCGTGAGCATTGTCATAACCTTCGTCAATGATTACTAATTCATTCTTTGCGCTGATAACGTCAGTATCGGGAACGAACTCGTTAGCGTTTGCTACCGGGTTAAACATCAAAGAAACACCCAAAACTAAAGCTGCGAATAATTTTTTCATTACACATCATTCTCCTTTTCATTTTTCCCAAACAATACTCATAATTTCTCCAATATCATTAGTGGAGTATATTTTTTCTCTATATAACCTTGCTTGTTCGTGCAAGCTATTGCTATACACAGCAAGGGTAATAGGTATTGAGATAGCGTCCTCGTATGTTAAAAACAAAACGCTATTATCCTGCATTGTCCATTCAATAGTAAAACTTTCGCCAGTCTGCTTCGCTGCTTCTACCATAGTGTTGATTTTGATAACACTACGAGTGTCACTGTCCAATATCTTATCTTTGAAAGGACACCCACTTTCTTCTAATTTGTCTCGAGTAGACTTAATTTCGTTCCACTTCTTATTTCTTACATATTCAAGTAACTCTGTCTGATTTTCTACCAATGCTTGTGCTTTTGCCCTAAACATAATCGGAACGTCACTAATTTGCATATCTCCGCTTAAAACTTTTATAGCATATTCGTATTCCATTACTCGCTTATCTCCCTTGCTAAATATTCATAAGGCATATTGTATTTAGTCATTAATTTTCTAAAGTGCTTATTCATCACCTTACTAATAAAACATTCATTGTCTGTAATGTTTGCTATACATTGGTTCTCGCAACTCTCCCAAATATCACAACTTTTACATTTTTCTGGCAAATAGCTTTCCACTAAGTCCCAATCAATTCCCGAATAAATATCGCCAACAATTTTATCTCCATAAGGACAAAGCATAAACTGACCTGCAATATTTAACTGAATTTTGTTCTCGTTCATACAAGCGCACCCACGGCGTTTATGTTTGCGAACCCACTTATTAAAACCGATAGATAATACAGGACAATTTTGTATTGTAGAATTACCGTTTTTAATAGACAACATTTCTGTTTCAAGTAAGTTGCACATCAATAAACAATACTGCTTTGCAAAATCTTTGGTTATATGTTCATTAGGATTAATTTCGGTTTGATGTGTAAAATTAAGCCATATTCTATTTATCTGCTCGTATAATTTATATTTAGTAGATATTCTTTGAACATCTGCTAACAACCTACTGTAATTCTCATTCTCTGTCCCATATAAAATAGCTAATGCGTGATTTGTAATTTGAGATAATAAGTAAAATTTATTAATATATTTTCCGTCTCTCGCATTATTTTCTCCGTCATAGCTTGCGCCAATATGAAAGCCATATTCATTAAAAAATTTAACCTTTTCTTCGTCAAGTAGTGTTGTGTTTGTAACCAATTTGTATTCACAGGTTTTCCCGATATACTCGCATACAGTTTTTATAATCGGAAAATAAATAAGAGGTTCGCCGCCGCTAAAAGTGATACGGTCAAACCTCTCGTTTTTTATGTATTCCAGTATATCTTTATTAAATTGAAACTCTACTCTCTTGCAATGGCAATGAGGACAGTTAATGTTACAGTTTCCACCAAGTTTAAGAACTAATATTTTCTTCATTCTCTGCTCCATGAAGTGTTATGTAATAATCTTCCTGTTGTTTTCTTAGGTTAGCTTTGCTTTCGGTAAATTCTTTCTTTATATCTTCTATTGGTTTGATATTTAAGACAGATTTCTCGTCTGCTAACTGCAAAACATCATATAAATTGTTGGTATTTGGCAATATTGCCAATAAAGCCCTTGTTAATACGTCAACCTGTGCTTCGAGATAAGATACAGACTTGTAAATATCTACCTCTTTTAACATACTATATTTTCTGTCGATAGCCTGTTGGTTGGCATTATAAAAGGCACTTAATTCACACAGCTTACCAGACAATGTAGAACCACTATCTATTTTTATGTTCTCAAACCCCTCTATATCATCATAAGCAGAAGATAATGCAATAATAATATCACCGCCGGGTTCAAAAACAACGCGCACAACCCTAAAAAAATTAGAGTTTTGATTAGATATTACTCTTTTTAAATTATAGTCGATTATTTTAGCGTGACTAAGAATATTTAACTCAAATCTTTCTTTAGCACAAACAGCTACCACATCTATAATTTGTCCTTTATATATTTCTTTATCTAATAATAATTTCTTTTCTTCTTTAACCCCATTGTTGCTAAATCCAAATAATAAAACGATAGAACTGTCAGTTTCCTCTATGCTTTTATATTCGATAGAAGGAATTACTTTTTGCTCCTGCGGTACAATATTGCCTTCCTCGTCTTGTATTTCGACAATTTCTTTGCGCAAATCTCTTTTTAAAATTTTTATCATTTGTCCACCTCTAAATCCACATCTTCAAAATAGTGATTTAGTCTATCTGCAAGCCTAATACAACATTCATAAAATATTTGAAGTCTTTTGCAACTTAATTTTTCTCCGCTTTTATTAACCTTATCTAAAGGGCAACCGCCCCTGCATAAATCAAAATAAACACATTCTAAACATTTTCTATTCCAAGTTTTAACCACCCATTCATCAAATGCTTGGATTAACTGCAACCTATCGTCCGTAACATTACCTATTTTTATGTTAGTATTATGGCAAGCGTATACATTGCCCTCTAAATCTATATTCATTGATTTATATATAGACATACAGTTGGGAAGCAATCTCTTGCTTTTTCTTCCATAAGCAATAAGTTTAAGCGTTCCAAGAAATGTTCTTACAGCGAAAGTTTCTTCTCCAGTTATAATATCTTGATACGCTTTATCAGCTAACTTATACAAACTATCTTTATAATGTTCCAAATCATAATCGTAAATATCTTTAGGCATATCCCAAGATACAACTAATTGTTCTGTGAATAAATGAACGTCTTTAACTTTGCTATTAATATAACTATATAATCCTTGGTAATCTGAATTATAAGCGTGTATAACAGCGTCTACCCCTTTATGCTCAACTTGGCTAAATAACTCTAAAAACGAACTATCTTCCAGCATATTTTTTGTCCTAATGTTGCTCGTCATCTTTCCGTCATTTGATAGAGTTAAATATATCTCGTTAGCGTTAATAAAATCTACCATTTCTTGAGTTAACAATTCGCCATTCGTGATAATAACATACTCCAAATTGCCTTGAAATTCTTGTACAATATCTTTTATGACACTAAAGTATATTAAAGGCTCTCCACCCCAAAACAATAATTTTATTTTATTGTAACAGTCTGGGCGAATATTAATTAAATGCCAAATATACTTAACTACATTAGAATTTATATTTTGTTTAGGATTAAAGCATTTAATACCGCTATCCTCTTGAATACAATGTCTACACTTAAAGTTACAAGCCCCGCCGAGCATTAAATAAATACTCGATATACTACTTTCATTAATCAAACTCATTATAAATTTCTCCTGTAATCTTCTCTATTCTACAAGAATGTTCGCTTGCCATAGGACGTTGTTGCATACATCTATCTCGATACAAACAATTTTGACTACGGCAAAAACCGCTATCTAAATCAAGTTCTAATTGACGTTTAACAAGCGTGTCACGGTCGTCAAAAATCGTGCCGTATTTATTCATTGTTGCCATACCAATTACATTACCATGCAAGTCAATATTACCACCCAACGTACGCAAGTGGGGGTCTTTAATATCTATATTTTGATAATGCGGAGAATACTCCAAAATGTTAAACACATAGTAATTAAATGTTTTCGCAAACTCGTCATAATCAAAGCCGTCAATTAAAGCCTTGTTGGTTGGCGTCTGAAATACGGCATTGGTTTTATAAATAAAATCCGCTCTGCCAAGTTTATTAACTGTGTATTCATAATTTGCTTTAATATCTGTGTTGTATTTTGTCACAACAGAAAATATCATTAGCGTTCTGACTTGGCGTATTAAGTTTAATAAACGCTCGTTGTTTAACACGTCTACGCCACGCAAAAACTCTGTCATAGCCCCGTCATAAGATAAGTGTAATTCAATATCATTGGAGTTAATGTAGTTCACAATTTCTTGCGTAAGCAAAGAACCGTTAGTCATAATGCACTTATGCACATCTTTAGGCACGTGCGCAAACACTTCTTTAATTTTGTTGAAATAAATAAGCGGCTCGCCGCCAGAAGCTATAACACTTTCACACCAAGACGGCGACACCTGCTGCAAATAACACTTCATTGCTTCGGATAAATCAGAAGGTAATTCCAACCTTTGTATATCTCGATAGCAATATTTGCACTGAAAATTACATTTTAATCCAAATGGAATGCAAATCCTGTTAGGAAAATATTTAAACTGGTAAATATCTTGCACAAGCAACCACCTTACCGTTTACGATACACCATTCGCAATTCTCTACTATCGGAGTATAAGTAACAGTATCGCTCGGCATATCAAAAATAACTATATTCTCTATCGGTAAAACCTCTCTTTTGTTAACACGAGCATAAGTACCATTAACCTTGCCGTCAGTAAGCGTTTTACTTGCTTCTTTGTTATACCCGGCAATGTTATAGGCTCTATATTCATTATTGATTAAGAATAAGTGGTCGTCAGTATATACTGCTTCGTTATCTTGAAAACCAATAGCCTTACGAAAACCAATGCAAGAAGTTTTTATTCCTGTAACACGATATGGCTTGTTATCATTAGAAACAATGTAGTCGCCTATCTGTAATAATTCTATCGGTTTATAACCAAAAGTAGTTAAAATATTACCGTGAATAATACAACTATCATTATCGGGGCAATCACAACGGCAATTATAGCCATAATATTCTCGCTTAGTAGAATGAGTATGTGATTTGTTTACTAATTCTTGAATGATAGACTTTAAACTTGCTGTTTTAGCACCAACACCATTAGTTACATATAAATAATATCTCGTTCCAAGGTAGTCGGCACCGCCTTGAGAACCAGACGAACTATCAATAGGACTAACATTGCTTACAGTTATAGTTTTATCCCACTGCGTACTTTGAGTTACTGTAATATTTTTATCAGTAATTACGCTATCGGTAACGTCCGCAGAACTAATTATTTTGCGCAAATACCACTTTACACTACCGTCAGAGACGAGAGCGGTTGTGCCAGCAGTCGGCTTAGGTTCTGTGCTACCAGTTGTTCCAGCAGTATTACATATTAAATAATACCCAGCGTAAGCAGTTCCTCTGATAAAACGTATAACATTTACGCTAACCGCTTCATTAGGTTTCCAGTAACCAATATTTTCAATTACTGCGTCCGTAGCTTTCGGTGTCATAATCTTAGTTGTGCTTGTGCCAGTAATCGCTTCGCTATCGCTCGCATAATCCGGGCTGTACTCGTCAACAGTAATATTACCCGAAGCGTCCGGTGCTTTACCGTTGACAGTAATATTACCCTTCGTAACCGTCCAAGTACAAGAAGCGTCTGTAACATCTGTACCGCCTGTTCCCCAATCTGGTTCATTCGTACCAGAGATACCAGCTACCTTGCATACGGCTGTAAACCCTGCTGGCATATTTGGAGAACGTACTTCTTGCCCTTTCTCGTAAGCGGTAGACGGCTGCCAGAGTATAGCGTTTGTAAGTGCTTCTACTACGCCGTGTTCGTTCTTCATAAACGCTTGCAATTCGTCTTGCGTAGTAGCGTTTGTGCTTCCTTCGTACTGAAAATACGGAGAAGTATCAGTTATAAGTTTTGGAATTTCAGTGATATTAGACAAAGAAAATTCCACCTTTCTATATTAAACATAAAATAAAAGTTTTATTATCACAAAGTTAAAAACAAATAGCGGAAATGCCCAGCCATAATCATGTTGGTCTTGATATTGATAATGTTTATATATTTGGTTGGGATAACGGTTCGCTTGACGGAGCTAATTTACAAGATTTAAACACAGGAAATAAAACCTCAAACCG
>ULNH01011274.1_pt1 | contig 44434 bp, 43 predicted proteins | sample 1951871 | NCBI WGS metagenome assembly ULNH01 (sample SAMEA4835572, study PRJEB28245) | human gut metagenome | biome: gut microbiome; material: fecal sample | place: Denmark | collected 2008 | reverse complement strand
CCATTTGAATACATTAGTCTTGATACAATGAATAATAGGTGTCAAGACTATTTTTTTATGCTTTTTAGGGTTAAAATGATGAATTTTGAGCGTATTTCTACCAAATTTTAATGTTTCGTAGAACTTTTGCATGTTTTCGTATCAAAATAATAGGCTATCTTATGCTCTTTCTTGGTAGGTGTTAGAACGATTATTGAGGTAGCAGAACGATTACTATGTCAAAAAGCTGTGTTAGAACGATTATTCCGACACCCCTAGCTGTTTGAATGATAGGCTGTTTCTTTTGAACTATACATCTTTACTAATCAGGATTTTATTATGATATAACTTTTTTGAGTTTAAATCATTTAAGGATTTTTTAAACAACCTTATATTAGTTAAAAAATGTAATTATCTTTGTCCCAATTTCAAATATATAAATAAAAATTGTTGATATCATCTGGCGAAAAATATATATTAAAGCATATAAAATGTTAGGTCCGACATATTTTATTAAAGACTTAAAACTTTTTTATTGACAAAAATTTGATTTTATGATATAATTAATGTGAGGTGATACGCCATGGTATTAATCAGTTATAATAATTTATGGAAATTATTAGTTGATAAAGGTATGAATAAATCAAAACTAAGAGAATTGACCGGATTAGGAACAGGTACAATAGCAAAATTAAGCAAGTGTGAACCTGTTGGGTTAGAGGTTTTAGCAAAAATATGTTATGCATTAAATTGTAAAATAGAAGATGTGGTGGAGTTTGTATATGAAAGGAACTAAAAAAATTAAGGCGCTTTCACTATTTGCAAGCGCTGGGATTGCAGAATTTGGGTTTGAAAATTCGAATATCGATATTGTTTTAGCCTCTGAATTATTGCCAATAAGGATGGAAGTACATAAGTATTGGCATCCACAAACAAAAACTATTTGTGGAGATATTACTTGTGATGAAATCAAAAGTGAGATAATAAAAAAAGCAAAAAAAGAAAAAATTGATTTTATTTTTGCAACCCCCCCATGCCAAGGAATTAGTTTGATAGGGAAAAATAAATCTAATGATCAAATGTTAGCTGATAAAAGAAATTATTTAATTTTCCATTCATTTGATATCATTGATGAAGTTGATCCATCATTCGTTTTAATTGAAAATGTTTCCAGATTTTTCAAAATAAAATTTAAAATTGATGATAAATTTTATAGCATAGAGGAAATTGTAAGAAACAAATATGGAGAAAAATACAACATAGATTGTTCCATTTTTGATGCATCTGATTATGGTGTTCCCCAACATAGAGAAAGAGCAATTATTAGAATGTGGAAAAAAGGATATAGTTGGGATAACCCTGAAAAGCAAAGAAAAATCACTTTGAGGGAAGCTATCGGAGATTTACCATCATTAGAATCAGGAGAAAAGAGCAATATTAAAAATCATTATGCAAGAGTTCATACTGCACAACATATATTAGTTATGAAGCATACGCCGACAGGACACTCCGCGTTTGAAAATCCTGTCTTCTATCCCAAAAATGAAATTACTGGCGAAAGACTAAAAGGTTATGCGGCAACGTATAAAAGAATGGATTGGGATAAACCTGCCCCAACAATAACAATGAGAAATGATTGCATATCTTCTCAAAGCAATGTTCATCCAGGGAGATTATTAGATGATGGAACTTATTCAGATGCAAGAGTTTTATCTATTAGAGAATTATTTATATTAAGTTCATTGAATCCTGATTTGAATTTACCGCCATTTGCATCAGACATTCAAATTAGGCATATGATTGGCGAAGCTGTGCCACCTAAATTAATAAGCGAAATTTTAAAGGGGTTAAAAGTAAATGGAATCAATTAATGGTGCATCATTATTTTCTAGTGCAGGAATTGCTGAAACATATTTTGAAGAAGCTGGCATAAACATTAAAGTTGCTAATGAATTACTCCCAAAAAGAGCTGAATTATATAAATTCCTACACAAAAAAGCAAAAATGATATGTGGAGACATAACAAATAAAGAAATATTTAAGCTAGTAAATACCAGTATAAAAGAAAATAAATGTGAATTTTTGATTGCTACGCCACCATGTCAAGGAATGAGTTCATTAGGTAAAAAAGAGTATTCTACAGATAAAAGAAACTATTTAGTTTTTTATGTAATGGATATTATTGAAGATAATGATTTTAATTATATTTTAATAGAAAATGTTCCTAAGTTTTTAAAACTATATTTTCCGTATAATGGAGAACTATTAGATTTGGAAACTATTTTAAATTTAAAATTTGGGAATAAATATAAAATAGAAACATTTGTATTAAATGCAGCTGATTATGGAGTTCCACAAAGTAGGCCGAGAGGCTTTGTTAAAATGTATAAAAAATGCTTAAAATGGGATATGCCAAAGTTACAAAAAAGAATAACTTTGCGAGAGGCAATTGGTTTTTTGCCATCACTAGAATCGGGAGAATCTAGCAAATATAAATGGCATTATGCAAAAGTACATAATGAACGTGAAATCTTAGCTATGAGGCACACTCCGACTGGACAATCGGCTATGAAAAACGAAGTGTATTTTCCAAAAAAAAAGGATGGATCTCCAATTAAAGGTTTTCATAACACTTATAAAAGAATGAAATGGGATGAGCCATGTCCTGCTCGCGCTATGAATAATGGTAATATGGGTGGCCATAATAATGTTCATCCAGGAAGGCCACTAGAAAATGGAACATACTCAGATGCAAGAGTTTTAACTTTGCGAGAATTATTTATTGTATCTTCACTTCCAGCAGATTGGGATTTACCTGATTGGTGTACTGATAATTTAATTAGAACAGTTATTGGCGAAGCTATTCCTCCACGTTTTAGTTTTAATATTGTAAATATGATAACAAGGAATGGTGATAAGCGATGATACAATTAGAAAGAAGTATGGAAAAAAAGTGGATTTTCCAAAAAAATATAAGTTCATCAAAACTAATAGAAGTCTATGTTAAAGTTATTAATGAAACTAAAGATGTTGATAAAGAAATTATAAAGAGCAAATTAAAAAAAGATAATGCCTACAAAGGAAGAAGTAATCAAGGTTCATTAAGCACTATGGGTGTTCGCTTTAGTCAAATGTGCTTTTATATGTTTGGCTATAAAAGTGGTAATTCTGTATTTGTTCCATCTCAAACCACAATTAATATGATTAATAAAACGAGTGTAGTTAATAAAAATATGCTTGTTAATCTATTTGCTTTGCAATATCCACATCCTTATAGTAAGACACCAAATGATTTTGTTATATATGCCGGAAGATTAATAATTAAGTTGTTAACTGAGGAAAGAATAAATCAAAAATTATATATTGATGAAATGATATGGTTTTTACCTTTTATAAAAACAATTAATGAAAAATCATATAATGAATTAATTGAAAGCATTTTAGAATATAGAGAATTAAATTATTTTGAAAAAATGAAATTATTTTCATCTGTTGATAACTATGTTGAAGTTTTTGCAAATTGTCTACATGAAATTAATTATTACTTTATTACTATATTTAAAGGATTTGATGTTTTAGAAACTATTTCTGATGCGAAACATAACGATGGAAAACTGTTTAAATTTAAGCATGGAAAAACAGAAACATATAGAACTGATAGAATTTGTAAAAATATTAATAATTCTGGATATATAAAGTTAAATGATAGTTTGATTGAAGCGGCAGAATTGTTAATAAATAATTTTAGCCCTTTTGATAAGCCAACAACAATGGCTGATAAATATGTATTTTCAAAAGAAGATTGGATTTCAGATTTATATGAGACTGAATTAATTAAATATTTAAATACAATTTTCCCTGATTATAATAAACAACGTGAAATTATTAACGCTATTTCAACAATGACATACATGTCTAAATATTCATCAGTTGATGGAAAAGATTTCGAGAAAGCTTTAAAACCAGTTTTTGAATTATTTAGAGAAATATTAAATGTTGAAATAATCAGTGGTGCTGGTGATACTGATTTATTATGTTCAATTGAGGATATCACAATTCAAAGTGGATTAGACAACATTTATAAAATTAATGTAGATGGGAAATCAAGAAAATCATCCACAAATTTAAATCCTATAAGATTAGTTAGACACTTAAAGATTCATTCTTCAAAGTATTGTATAGTTGTTGCTCCGCGTTTTTCACGTGGCACCATATTAGATATTTCGAATTTGCCAGTTGTTTTAATTACAGCTGATAGTCTAGCAAGATATTGTAGTAAGGAATGTTTTTCTAGCGATGATTCTTTTGCTGATTACACATCTATAAATGAAATCATTATAAATAATTTAGGAAAAGATATTACACCATTAGTTGATAAGCTTACTATGAATAGATATGGTATCAATATTTAATCAAATGATCTAGATTATAGAGACTTGGTTCTTTGTTTTGATGAAAAAATCAATAATCAATACAGATAAAAGCGACTTGGCTCAATTATGAGTTAGGTCGCTATTTTTAATTTAATGACATAGAAAAAATTAGTAAAAAGTGGTATAATTTAATAAATATAAATCTTTTAAAGAAAATAATGGCGAAAGGTGTGTTTTAATGAATAGAAAACATAATAATTTTTTACAATACTTGAATGATAATTACTATGATCAATTATATAAATCTCTTTTATTCTATATAAAAAGAAATAAAGATGAATTAATAGTTGATAAATTCGATTTAATTGGTGCTGAGGATATTGAAGTAGAAGACTTATTTATGTCATCAGTTTATATAGATTCTAAGGATGATGATTGGATAGAATTCGATATACAATGCAATCCTGAAATATCATACACAGAAATATCAGGAAAACATAGAACTAGAGAAGCATCAGGAACCAACAAATTATGGTTTACTATTTCGTGCAAAGCTAGAATTACTAATAATATGAATAACTTCCGCATTATGTTTGTTGATGAATATAACCCTAATAAGCCACATAAGCCACTAAGTGGCAATTTAGTTCCAATCATTCATCATAGTGATTATGAAAAATATGCAACAGAGATTTTAAATAAATATTATCCTGAAGCTTTTGTTGATGATAAGCCAATTGATGCAACAATTCTTGCTACAAGAATGGGGTTAAATATTGTCAGAAGAAGAATTGCGAAGAATAAATCAATATTTGGGCAGATTTATTATGATGAGACTAGTGTTAAACTATTTAACGATGAAATCAATGATTATGAAATAGTATCTATACCTGCAAATACAATAATAATAGATAAAACTGCTAATTTGGCATATTCATATGGTTGTGAAAACATAACAATTGCTCATGAATGTGTTCATGCTTATTTGCATAGAAAAACATTCAAATTTAATCGACTTTTTAATGATAAATTATCGACACTTATTTCGTGTACTACAAAAGGTGAAATTAGACATGTCGATGCTAATGATGATTTTAACTTCATCGAGAGTCAAGCTAATGGTATTGCACCTTGTTTGCTTTTGCCAAAAGAAAAGTTGACTAGAATGTATAAAAAGCAACTAGATGCTTTCATAAATATAGGCGATAGTCGTTTTGATGCAATAAATGTTACCATTCAGGAATTAGCATCAAGACTATGCGTTACCAACTATGCAATTAAAAAAAGATTGTTCGATATTGGCTTTGATGAGGTCATGGGTGTATACAACTGGAATGGTTATAAATTCATCAGAGGCTTTGGATTTAAAAAAGGATCATTGACATCTAATGAAACTTATGTAATCAAAGATAATGATTTGAGGAATTTAATTGCTAACAATACAAGCAATATTATTCAAATTCTTTTTAATGGGCAATATGAATTTGTTGAGAATCATCTAGTGATTAATGACAGTAAATATTTAGAATACGATAAAAATGGCAGATTAATTCTGTCAGAGTATGCAAGATACAATTTGGATGAGTGTGCACTAAAATTTATTTTTAAATCTCAGAATCATCAAAATGATAATATGGCTATGTTTTGTTATCTTTCACGAGATATTCAATATGCATTATCAATGGATTTAAGACTTAGCTCTAGTAAGTTAGCCCTTAATGATGAAGTTTCCAGTAAATTTAAGAAATATCAAGAATTAATGCTGGAAGCACTTAAAAATATTAGAGTTATGAGTTTTGGAGAGGCGATTGAGTATTTAAGAAAAATACAAAATTTAGAAATCAAAGAAATAACTGATGTGCCAAATGATTCATCAAGTCTATCAGCTAGGCAATTTGAAAGATACCAAAATGGAGAAACTAAAAATCTCAATAAACGTGTTGTTGTTGCAATTTGCCTTGCATTGAAATTGCCACCAAATATATCATCAGAAGTACTTAAATTAGCTGGTATTTGTCTTACTAATTCTGATGAGGATACAATGTTATTAACTATTTTAATGACCTGTAGAAATAGAAAATTTGATGACATAAATCAAATGATGATAACTAATGGTTTTCAACCTCTAACTAACAAAAGAGAATAAAATAAATAAAAATATGACATCTCATGTCATATGAAAAATCAAATATTATCTAATAAATGAAGGAACTTACATAATAAAATGTAGGTTCTTTTTTTATTTGCTCTAAAAAAGTATTTTTTTAAGTAAAATAGGTACTTTTTCATATGACGTCACTCGCTTTTATTAATTTTTTATTATCTGATATTATTGGCTCGTACTTAGGTGCTGTAACGCCTAGTCGGATGTATGAAGGACTTACAGGTCAACGCTAATTCATACCTCAAACAATTTAATATCGCAGTCTAGTAATTTTAGCGGACAAACGCACTGCAAAACGAAATGGAAAAATCTAATTTAGACATCCATATCTTTTGCCATGCCTTTTTGTGCCGCTCTTGATACTTGTTCCGTTTCGTCACTTGGATGTCGGAAGGAACACATATGTCAAAAAACGACAATCAAAAACTTCAAGCTGAAGAAGAACAAAACAGCACGCTTTTTAATCCTGATGTGGATTATGAACAACCATCCGATGATAGACCTTATGTTTATTTAGTTGGCAAGACAAAGCTTTATGTTAATGAAGAACAGTTTAAGTTCTTACGTGAGGATTATTGGGAAGAAAAGACTGAAAATTGGTTGAAGAGCAGATGTCTAATTCCTGCAGAACGTGGCGAACTAAAAATCTGTCGTGGTAAGTGTGAAGAATGTCCAATGTTTAGAAACGGATGGAATAAACCTACATATGGTGGATTTGAAGAAATGGATGAAGAAGAATATTTAGCATTAAATCCTCAACAATCCATACTTGATAAGCTTATCGAAGAAGAGCGAATTAAGGCGATGTATGATGCAATTGATAATTTAGAAGATCCAATCGATCGCTACATCATGCATCAATATCTATTAGATAAAAAGGATGCAGAAGTTGCATCAAAAATTGGTAAATCACGTCAAACAGTCATCACTAGAAGAAACAAATGCATTGAGCATTTAAAAGAAATCTTAAAAAATTTCTAAAACAACTTTACACCTTCCTTCTTAATAACTCTCTCCTTATGAAGATGCAACAGACAGTTAGCTCTTCAAGAAAGGACATGAGTTATGGAAATAACTAAAAACAAACCAAAAGGCGATGTTGAAAGAGATCTAATTACTGCAGATGACATTATTACGACTCTACTTGTTATTGGTTCTCTTTCCAAATGCCTAGCTCGAAAACTTATCGTTGAGCAAGAAAAATTGAAGAAGGAGGAAATTAAACGTGGCTATAAGATTTAATAATTTAGATGATGCAATCGATACTGCTATCAATGCACTTGAATGGATTCGTGAAAACGCAACTATTCCTGAACGTGATGATTGGGAAGAATTCAAAAAAGAAGAACTTGCACGTGATGCAGCTCTAGAAGAAAAAGAAAAGTTAATAACAATTGAAGATGTTAGACCTGTGCTTGCTGATATTTCAAGAAATGGTCATACAGCAGATGTTAAAGAATTGCTTAAAAAGTATGGTGCGAATAAGCTATCCGAAGTTAAATCCGAAGACTTAACGGCTTTGCTAAAAGATGCGGAGGTATTCAAATAATGCCTTCAAATCACGCACTTTTAGGACCAAGTTCAAGTAAAAGGTGGCTTAGTTGTACACCTTCTGCAAGACTTACTGAAAACTATGAAGACAAAGAATCGGTTTTTGCTAAAGAAGGAACTTTAGCTCATAGCTTTGCTGAATATAAGCTTAATAAGGCGATAGGCAAAACAATTACTGAGCCTGAGAAAAACGAGTTCTACTCGACCGAGATTGAAGAATGTACTAATGCATATGTTTCTTACATCATGGAACTATATGAACAAGCAAAAAAGAAATGTAAAGATCCGATTTTACTTGTCGAGCAAGAAGTATCTTTGACTGAATATGTTGAAGGATGCTTTGGAACGTGCGACTGCTTAATTGCCAGTGATGATACTCTTTACATAGTTGATTACAAGCACGGAAGAGGAATTCCTGTGAATGCAGAAAACAACACACAAATGATGATGTATGCATTAGGAGCTTTATTAATATTCGATTTGCTTTACGATATCAAGAAAATTCATATGACCATTTTTCAACCAAGACTTTCAAATATTTCAACATTTGAAACGGAAAAGGAAAAACTACTTGATTGGGCAGAAAATGTTTTGAAACCTAGAGCTTTAATGGCTTATAAAGGTGAGGGCGAGTATCACTGCGGTGAGTGGTGTACTTTTTGCAAAGCTCGCAGCACTTGTAGAGAAAGAGCTAAAAGCAATATGGCACTTGCAAAAGATGAATTTAAAGAACCACCTCTATTAACTGATGAAGAAATTGAAGAGGTTTTATCTAAAATTGATGGACTTTTATCTTGGGCTAATGATGTGAAGGATTATGCATTTCAAGAGGCACTTAATGGCAAGAAATGGACAAATTACAAATTAGTTGAAGGAAGGTCTAATCGCAAATATTCGAATGAAACCGAAGTTGCAAATATTTTGATTGCTGCAGGATATGATCCATATGAAAAGAAACTTGTAACAATTACTGAATTGCAAAAGAGGTTAGGAAAACAAAAGTTTGAAGAGTTAATTGGCAAATTCATCGTAAAGCCTGAAGGTAAGCCAACACTTGTAGAACGATCAGATAAGCGTGCAGAAATAGAAGTTACATCTGCACAAGATGATTTTAAAAATATAGACAAAATGGAGGATTAATAAAATGTCAAATAAAATTCAAAATCAAAGTAAAGTAATCACAGGACCAAATACGGTTTTTAGTTATTTAAATTGTTGGGAGCCTAAAGCATTGACTGAAAATGCTACTCCTAAATATTCAGTATCTCTTATTATCAAAAAAAGTGATATTAGAACAATTGATAAAATTAAAAAAGCAATTGAATACGCATATAAAGAAGGCGAATCAAAGCTTAAAGGAAATGGTAAGTCAGTACCTGCACTTTCTGTACTTAAAACACCTCTTCGTGATGGTGACACAGAAAGACCTGATGATGAGGCTTATAAGGGTTGCTATTTTGTTAATGCAAATTCAACTCAAGCTCCCGGTATTGTAGATGGAAATTGTAATCCAATTTTAGAAAGAAGCGAAATGTACTCAGGAGTTATTGGTAGAGCTAGTATTACATTTTATGCGTTTAATTCCAATGGAAATAAAGGCATTGCATGTTCACTTAATAACCTTCAAAAATTGGCAGATGGTGAGCCTTTAGGTAGTAAGGCATCAGCCGAGAGTGATTTCGGTACAAGTGATGATGAAGACTTCCTTGATTAATAAACTTTTTATCGATATCGAAACATTTTCAAGTATAGATTTAAGCAAGTGTGGCGTTTACAAATATGCAGAGTCGAGTGATTTTGAAATATTGCTCTTTGGATATTCAGTAGATGGTACAGATGTTAAGGTTGTAGATTTAGCGGGTGGAGAGCTTATTCCACCTGCTATTCTTGATGCTATAACAAATGACTCAGTTACTAAATATAGTTTTAATGCAATGTTTGAAAGAGTGTGTTTATCAAGATATTTAAATCTACCTAATGGAACTTATCTTAATCCCAATTCTTGGAGATGTCATATGGTGTGGAGTGCCTATTTAGGTTTACCACTATCACTAAAAGATGTCGGTAAAGTGCTTAAACTGAAAGATCAAAAAATGGACGAAGGTAAAGAACTTATAAGATTCTTTTGTACACCTTGCAGTCCGACTAAAAATAATAGTGGCAGAACTAGAAATCTGCCTTGCCATGCTACTTCAAAATGGAGTGTATTTAAAACATATAACAAGCGAGATGTTGAGGCTGAAATAGAAATCCATAACAGGCTTATTAAATATCCAGTCCCTGATTTTGTATGGGATGAATATCACCTAGATCAAGTAATAAATGATAGAGGAATCAACCTTGATATGACACTTGTAAATAATGCCATTTCCATTGATGAAGAAATACGAGATGACCTTCTTAAAGCTATGCAAAGTTTAACTGAACTTGATAATCCGAACTCAGTAATGCAACTTAAAACTTGGTTTTTAAAACTTGGTATCGATGTTGATGACTTAGGGAAGAAGAATGTAGCAAAACTTAAGGGAATTGTAAAAAGTGGTGAAATCGTAGAGGTTTTATCATTAAGACAACAACTGTCAAAATCATCAGTTAAAAAGTATATCGCTATGAAAAATGCAAGATGTAATGATAATCGTGCTCATGGAATGTTTCAATTTTACGGAGCAAATAGGAGTGGAAGATTTAGTGGAAGGCTTATACAGTTGCAGAATCTTCCTCAAAACCATTTACCTGATCTTGATAAGGCAAGAGAACTTGTAAAGCAAAGAAACATAGATGCATTAAAAATGCTTTATGAAGATATCCCATCAACATTATCAGAACTTATAAGAACAGCTTTTATACCAAAACGAGGATACAAATTTATAGTATCTGACTTTTCTGCTATTGAAGCTAGAGTTATTGCTTGGTTTTCTAAAGAGCAGTGGCGAATTGATGCCTTTAAAAATGGTGCGGATATCTACTGCCAAAGTGCTAGTGCAATGTTCGGTGTTCAGGTTGTTAAGCATGGAATAAATGGACACTTAAGACAAAAGGGTAAAGTGGCAGAACTTGCCTGTGGATACGGCGGAGGTCTTGGTGCATTAACCGCCATGGGCGCTTTAGATATGGGAATTAAAGAAAGTGAACTTCAATCAATTGTCACTGCTTGGCGAAAAGCATCACCACATATCGTTGAGTTTTGGTGGGCGGTAGATAGAGCTAGTAAAAAAGCAATTGAACAAAAGACTGTTACCACTACGCATGGACTTATTTTTGAATACAAGAGCGGAATGCTTTTTATTACATTGCCAAGTGGTAGGAAGTTAGCTTATGTAAAGCCAAGAATCGAAACGAACAAATATGGTAGTGAAAGTATTACTTATGAAGGCATTGGTGCTACTAAAAAATGGGAGCGTATAGAAACATATGGACCAAAGCTTGTTGAAAACATCGTTCAAGCGACAGCAAGGGATATCTTGTGTTATGCAATGAAAACCTTAAAAGACTATCGCATTGTTGCACACGTGCATGATGAATTAATTATTGAAGCACCAATGGATGAAAACGCAGAACACATATCTAGTTTGATGTCGAAAAGTCCTGAATGGTGTCAAGATTTGCTACTTAACGCAGATGGTTACGAATGCAATTTTTATAAAAAAGACTAGGAGGAAAACTAATGTTTAATATTTATAACTCAAATGTTGTGGGTGTAGCGGCTAATTGCTTATATCCAAATAAAATTGAAATTAAAGATAATGAATCACTTAAAATGGCAGTTTCAAAAGATTATGTTTGTGTTGCTTATAAAAACAATTATCGCAATAATGATAACTTTTTATATTCTGATTGCTTGCCTTTTGATTGTGATAATGATCATTCAGATGAGACTAATGATTGGATTACGCCTAGCGATGTTATTGCAGCTTTTCCTGGTGTTGAAATAGGTATCCATTATAGTAGAAATCATATGAAGGACAAAGGTGGAAAAACGGCAAGACCTAAGTTTCATTGTTTGTTTCCTATTAGACAAATAACCGATGCGGTTGAATACGCAAATTTGAAGAAAAGAGTATCTGCTTTATTTCCTTACTTTGATAAGAACGCTATGGATTCTGCTAGGTTTTTCTTTGGAACTGAAGATGCAAATGTAATGTATGTAAAAGGTGACATTAACCTTACTGACTTTCTAGATGAAGAGGAAGAAGAGTTTGATAAAGATATAAAATCAATAAAACAAGGCTCGAGAAATAATACTATGTCTCGTTTTGCATCAAGAATTCTTAAACGATATGGTGATACAAAAGATGCGTATTCCGCTTTTCTAGATGAGGCTAGTAAATGCGTCCCTCCACTTGAAGATAGTGAGCTTAAGCTAATATGGTCTAGTGCAAAAAAATTCTACAAAAAGATATCTTCAAATCCTAGTTATATTCAACCATCAAAATACAATGAGTCAAATTCTTATAAGCCATCAGATTATACCGATGTAGGACAAGCTGTTATACTTACTAATTATTTTTCAAATGAATTAAGATACAGTCCTGCAACACATTTCTTATGGTTTAACAGTTGTTATTGGAAAGAATCCGAAGAAGGAGGACAACGAGTAGCACAAGAACTAACAAGACGTCAACTTGCCGAGGCAATAAGTGATATGTTAAAAGCAAAAGAAGAGTTTGAAAAGTTAGGCACTCAAATTGATATCACCCTTAAAGCAGGTAAAAAACTCGAAGAACAATTATCTCAAGAGCAACTTACTGCACTAAAAAAATATAGGGATGCTTTGACATATTATCAATTTGTATTGAAACGTAGAGACTCAAAGTATATTACTGCTGTTCTTAAAGAAGTTAAACCAATGATTGAAATAGATCCTAAAGAACTTAACGGCAATGAATTTTTACTTAATACACCAAGTGGCACATTGGATTTAAGAAAAGGTGTGTCTAGTTTAAGAGGACATGATCCACACGATTATATAACAAAATGTACCACAGTCTCACCAAGTGATAAGGGTAACGATTTATGGCTTGATTGCTTAAATAAAATATTTGCAAAAGATATTGAACTTATTGATTATGTTCAACAAATTTGTGGACTTGCAGTTATTGGAAAAGTATATGTTGAAGCTTTAATAGTTGCGTATGGTGATGGAGGCAATGGTAAATCAACGTTTTGGAATTCTATATTCAGGGTTTTTGGAAATTATAGTGGAAAAATGTCTGCTGATACTTTAACAGTTGGATGCAAACGTAACATTAAACCTGAAATGGCAGAAATAAATGGTCGCAGATTACTTATTGCTAGTGAATCACAAGAGGGTGCGAGATTAAACGACTCAATTGTTAAACAACTATGTTCCACAGATGAAGTTAATGCCGAAAAGAAGTATAAAGACCCATTCTATTTTACGCCATGTCATACCCTTGTTTTATACACTAACCATTTACCTAGAGTAAGTGGAAACGATGATGGAATTTGGCGAAGACTAATTGTAATTCCTTTTAATAACAAGTTAACAGGCAGTGGTGATATTAAAAATTATGCCGATTACTTATGTGAAAATGCAGGTGAATATATTTTAAGTTGGGTAATCGAAGGTGCAAGAAAAGTAATTAATAATGGTTTTCATATAGAAACGCCAAAATGCGTGACTAATGCAATAGGCACTTATCGTGAACAAAATGACTGGTTCCATCATTTCTTAGAGGATTGTTGTGAAGTAGGTGATAAATTCACTGAAAGTTCAAACGCTTTATACTCAAACTACAAACGCTATTGTACCGATATGAGCGAATACACAAGAAGTACTACTGACTTTTATAATGCTTTAGAGAAGAACGGATTTACAAGATTCGAGAAAAATCGTAAGAGATACTTTAAAGGTTTGAAAATTAAAGAAGATGCCTTTAACGATTTTGAGGACTTTTTGAACTAAAAATCACTAAATTACAAGGTCTAACAATGTCTCTATACTAACTTTTATATAAGACCAAAAAATTTAGTATATAGAAAAGTTTTATATACGAGGTTGATAGACCTTGTAGTTAGGCTATTTTATGGAAGAAAAAGCAATAGAAAAAAAGTTAATAAAAGCAGTAAAAGCTCGTGGTGGGCTTGCATTGAAACTTGTATCACCTGGATTTGATGGAGTACCAGACAGAATTATATTACTTGCACTTGGCAAAATTGCATTTGTTGAGGTAAAAGCTCCAAATCAAAAGCCAAGAAAACTACAACTTTTAAGACATAGGCAGTTAAGGACGTTAGGCTTTAAAGTTTATGTTTTAGATAATGAAAAAGACATAGGAGGAATCATTGATGAAATACAATCCACATAATTATCAAATTTATGCAACTGAGTTTATAGAAAGCCACAACGAATCTGCAATTTTGCTTTCAATGGGGTTAGGCAAAACGATAATAACATTGACTGCAATTAATGATTTATTATTTGATTCCTTTGATGTAAACAAGGTTTTAATAATCGCACCTTTAAGGGTTGCAAAAACGACATGGAAAGATGAAATAGAAAAGTGGGAACATTTAAAGCTACTAAAATATTCAATTATTGTTGGAACTGAACTTGAAAGAATTTCTGCACTCAAAACAAAAGCAGATATTTACATAATTAATCGTGAAAATGTTCAGTGGTTAGTTGAAGAAAGTGGATGCAATTTTAAATTCGATATGATTGTAGTTGATGAACTTTCATCTTTTAAAAATGGCAAATCAAAAAGGTTTCAAAGCCTTATGAAGGTTAGACCACTAGCTAAAAGAATTGTTGGACTTACAGGGACTCCTGCATCAAATGGACTTATGGATCTTTGGAGTGAATATAGGTTACTTGATTATGGAAAAAGACTAGGAAGGTTTATAACTCATTATAGAAATAACTACTTTGCACCTGATAGGCGAAATGGAACAATTATCTATTCGTATAAGCCATTACCTTTTGCAGAAGAAACCATCTACGATAAAATTTCTGACATTACTATTTCAATGACGTCAAATGATTACTTGCAAATGCCTGATTTAATTAAAAATGAAGTAAAGGTTGAAATGTCTGAAGAAGAATTAACCAAATATAAAGCTTTACAAAACGATTTAGTATTGAGTTTAGGTGACGACGATATAAGTGCAAGTAGTGCAGGAGTTTTGTCAAATAAACTATCTCAAATGGCGAATGGTGCAATTTATACAGAAGATCATATTTCACTTAATATACATAATCGCAAACTTGATGTTTTAGAAGATCTAATAGAACAAGCATATGGAAAGCCAGTTCTTGTTGCTTATTGGTTTAAACATGATTTAGAGCGAATTAGCAAAAGACTGAAAGAATTAAATATTCCATTTGAAGAAATTAAAACCGAATCCGCAATCAGAAAATGGAATGAAGGTAAAGTTCAAGTCGGCTTGATTCATCCCGCATCTGCAGGACATGGACTTAATCTTCAAAGTGGTGGTTCAACGCTTATTTGGTTTGGTCTTACTTGGAGTTTGGAACTTTACGAGCAAACAAATGGAAGACTTTATAGGCAAGGTCAAAAAGCAAGCACTGTTGTTATAGAGCATATTATCACTAAAGGAACAATTGATGAAGAAATCCTTAAAGCATTAGAAAGAAAAGACTGCGTTCAAGGTGCATTAATAAATGCAGTAAAAGTTAGTTTGAAAGGGAGGTAAGCAAATATGGATAGAATTGAGTTTTTAAGCGGTTATCATAATCTTGAAATTAAAATTCAAAAGAAAAGAGAATACATTGCTTTTTGTGAAGAAAGAAGCTTAGCTATTCCAGGCCCTTCCTATGGCGAAAAGATAGGTTCTAATCCTAATCAAAATACTGATGCACCTTTCGTTAAATGGATTTACAAAAAAATTGAAGCCGAAACAGAACTGAAAGAACTTGAAGTGAAAGCTGCAAAAACAAAACTAGAAATTGAAGAATCCATAGCAAATTTAAAAAATGATGACTTTGAAAGAATACTAACATATCGATACATAGATTGGCTCACGTGGGATGAAATTGGTTCACGTATGTATTTGTCAAGATCAACAATAAAAAGATGGCATAAAGATGCATTAGAGTTAATAAATTGAATATTTTATTGTATAATATAACAACCGGTGATGATTGAAAATTTACGAATCTGTTTCAATTTAAAATACAGAAATTATTTCATTGTTCTAGTTGTTTTTAATGGCTAGAGCAGAAAAGTCACCGAGAAAGATAAGAAAGGAGCAACACATATGGAAATTTTAAGAAACATATTACTTAAGATTACAGATGTTATAGGTTGCTCCGTAGCTAGTTGATTAATTGGCAAGCTATGTGAGCACCTATGGCAGAAATGACATAAGTAATCACCTTATCGGAGGACTTCGGTCCTCTTTTATTTTAAAATGTTGAACCACTATGAACCGATGTGAACCGTTGAGAACATAAGGAAGTGTGGTATAATTATAATAGGCGAAAGCTATAGAAAACTAGGTCAATAGTGCAACATCTATTGGCCTTTTTTCATGGGCAGAAGGAGGTAGTGATTATGCCAAGCAAACCAAAGAAACCATGTGCCTATCCAGGTTGTCCGAATCTTACGCATGATACCTATTGTGAGGAGCATCAAGCATTAAGACATAAGCAATACGACAAATTCACCCGAGCTCCCAATCACGATAAGAAGTATGGGAACAATTGGCGAAGGATCCGTGCCTTGTATGTTAAGCAACATCCATTGTGTGAGCGTTGCTTGAAAGAAGGAAGAATAACACCTGTTGAAGAGGTCCATCATATCGTACCTCTTTCTCGTGGCGGAACGAACCAGTTCTCGAACCTGATGTCCCTATGCCAGAGCTGCCATACGAAAACGCACTATGAGCTCGGCGATAGGAAATAGGGGTAGGGGGATTCGAATCTCTACGACTGAAAAGTTCAAAACCGAGCCTGGGGTTTCGTGTGCAAAAATTCGAGTTCAAACGGGGTAATAGGCAAAATCAAAAAAAGAAGGAGGTAATCTATGGCAAAAGATGGAACAATGCGTGGTGGTGCTAGACCAAACACAGGCCCGAAGAAGAAAGCATTAGCTGATAAAATTATTGAGGGAAAAGCAAGTGTAGAAAATAGTGCCGTTGTGTTACCTGAACCTGTCGAAATTGAAGGTGTCGATATGCCACCGATAAAGGACTTCCTAAAAGCAAAACAAAAGAATGGTAAAGATATGTGTGCTGAGGAAGTTTATAAAAGCACATACCTTTGGCTCAAGAAACGAAGATGTGAAAAACTAGTATCCACACAACTTTTAGAACAATATGCAATGAGCGTTTCTCGTTGGGTACAATGTGAAGAAGCAATTAGCGAATTTGGATTTCTAGCAAAGCATCCTACAACTGGCAATGCAATGCAAAGTCCTTATGTGGCAATGAGTCAAAATTATATGAAACAAGTAAATCAAATATGGTTTCAAATTTATCAAGTGGTCAAGGATAATTGTTCAGCCGATATCGGTGGAGCTAATCCTCAAGATGATTTGATGGAAAGATTATTACAAACTAGAAGAAGATAGGTCACCTAAAGGCGGCCTTTTTTATTGGAGGTCGCAATGTTAAAAGTAATTGAATTATTTGCAGGTATTGGTGCTCAACGAAAAGCACTGCAAAAAGCAGAAATAGAACATGAAGTGATTGCTATATCAGAAATCGATAAGTATGCTATTCAATCTTACAATGCAATTCATGGTGAAACACTTAATCTTGGTGATATTACCAAAATAGAGAAAATGCCAAAAGCTGATTTATGGACTTATTCGTTTCCATGCACTGATATTTCGTTAGCAGGTAGGATGAATGGATTTGAAAAACATAGTGGGACTCACTCATCACTTTTATGGGAGGTTCAAAGATTACTATCCATATCAATTGATGATGAGACACTGCCTAAATATTTATTGATGGAGAATGTTAAAAATCTTATAAGCAAAAAGTTTAAGCCTTTGTTTGATGAGTGGTGTAAATATCTTGAAAGTTTAGGATATAAGAATTTTTATAAAGTATTAAACGCTAAAGATTATGGTGTCCCACAAAATAGAGAACGTGTATTTATGATTTCAATTAGAGATGATAACGCATTGTATCAGTTTCCGAATGAGATTAATTTAGATACAAAATTAGGTGACTATTTAGAAAATGATGTTGATGAAAAATATTATCTTTCAACTAAGTTGATTAATTGCTTTACCGATATGAAGAATCGCAATGGAATTTTTAGAGGGCTTCAATTTCAACCTAAGTTAATATTTAAAGATGAAATTGCTAGAACAATTACTACAAGAGCAGGCACAAGACCTTGTGATAACTTTATAGTTGAACCTGTTATTTCATTAGATGGAAAAGTGATAGTTCCCCAAGCCACCAAAGATGGATATGCGATAGCTAATGTAGGCGATGGAATTTATACAAATAGATGCACATTCAAGCGAGGTGTGGTTCAAAAGGATAAAATTCCAACATTAAAAACAAGTGTAAATGATATCGCAGTTGTTGTAACTAAAGATTCAGAAAACTACATCCAATGGAAACAAAAAGGATGGTTTGATATCGAATGTAGAGCATACAAAGAAGACAAAATATCTGGTGCATTAAATACACGTGGACACATTAAAGTTCTTACTCATGATGTAGCAATAAGAAGGCTAACACCGCTTGAGTGCTTTAGGCTCATGGGATTTGACAATGAAGATTATAAAAAGATAAAAGAACTTAAAATTTCTGATACTCAAGCTTATAAAATGGCAGGAAACTCAATTGTGGTTAACTGCCTTACTGAAATATTTAAAAAATTAAAGGAGATAATGTAATATGTTTGAAAAAGTAAATCCAAGTCACCCTGACAAAATTGCGGATAGAATCGCAGGTGCAATAGTCGACCTTGCATATAAACAAGACGATAATCCTAGAATTGCAGTTGAGGTACTAATAGGTCATGGTAAGTGTCATATTATTGCCGAGAGTTCTGTGTATATTGATAAAAATGATATTAAGCTAGCGGTTAAAAGAATTGCAGGAAATGTTGATGTCGACTACGTGGAGGTGCCGCAAGATAAACATTTAGCTAATAATCAAGAAGGACAAATTAGATGTGGTGATAACGGAATCTTCAAAGGAATACCACTTACAAAGGAACAAAAGAAACTATCCAAAATAACTCAAGAAATCTATAGCAAATATAAGTGTGATGGAAAATACATTTTAAATGGTGATAGATTAATCATTTGTCAAAGTAACGCTACAACTGAAGATTTAAAGAAAGAGTATCCGAATGCAGAGATTAATCCTTTAGGTTATTGGACGGGAGGAACCAATGTTGATACAGGTGCAACAAATAGAAAACTAGGATCTGATATGGCAGATTCTGTTACTGGTGGTGGCCTTCACGGAAAAGACCTATCGAAGGCTGATGTCAGTGTAAATATTTATGCTTTCCTTAAAGCTCAAGCAACAGGAACGGTAGTTGAACTTTGTTGTGCAATTGGTGATGAATATATCGACAATAGACCATATGAAGAAATTGTAAAAATCGCAAGAGAATTCATATTCGATTTAGGTGGCTTTGAGAAATTTGCCGAATGGGGCTTGGTCTAATGGGAGTTCATAAATATGAATGCACTAAGAATAGATGTAGGAGTACATACGATTTTACATGTGAACTTAACTGATGTTGATTTTACTGATATCAAAGAAATTGTTTTTACAATCAAAAATCCTTCACCTAAAAACTCAAAGCCAATCATTGAGAAAACTTTTACTGAGTCAGGCTTTTATGAAGTGATTATAACACCAGCCGAGAGCTTAAAACTTGTAGAAGGTGCGGAATATGATTTTAATCAAGTGCTTAAAGATGAAACAAGGTACAAGATTAGCGATACAGGAAGAATAATCCTTAGAAAAAGTGTAGGTGACTTTTATGGGTGATAATATAAGCGTTTCCAATGTTTCAAAGCAAAGAATAGATATCTCAATTCCGCCTAAAAAAATAGATCCAACAGGTGAAGGATGTACACCAACAATAGAGATTACTCATCTTTGGCATCTAGGCAAAATGAAAGAATTTGAGATAGCTCTTGATACCAAAATTCCAAAGGCACTATCTATTCTTCCACAGGTTAATGAAGAAAATATTTCAACTGTAGATACAAGAGAAAATGCGAAGATTTATGTTCAAGTAGGAGATACACCATCATATGCAACACTTGAACAGTTAAAAGAACTTAATACAAAAACAGTATTCGTAGATGAGCTATCGGACACAAAAATTCATAAATTAAGCAATGAAGATATTGTAATGCTTAGAAAGGAGTAATAAAAAAATGTCGCAAAAAAGAACACAATATGTAAAAACGACAAATGGTCTTGAAAAGCAACTTATTGCATCATCAGCTGACATTGTAGAAATTAATACGATTGAGGGTTTAGATGCAAAAAACGTTCAAGATGCGCTTGTAAAAATAAAAGACATCGCTGATAACGGTGGTGTTACTGGAGTAAAAGGTAATGGTGAGACAGATTATCGAAAAGGTAATGTAAATATTACACCAACAAACATTGGACTTGGTAATGTTACAAATCATGCACAAGTAAAAAGAACTGAAATGGGTGTTGCCAATGGCGTAGCTACATTAGGAGCAGATGGTAAAGTACCTTCAGGTCAATTGCCTTCTTATGTTGATGATGTTTTGGAATACGATAAAAAGTCTGCGTTCCCTGCAACAGGTGAGACAGGCAAAATCTATGTGACAAAGGATACTAACCTAACTTATAGATGGTCAGGAACGTCATATGTTGAAATCAGTTCTTCGCTTGCTCTTGGTGAGACATCCTCAACGGCTTATGCAGGTGATAAAGGTAAGTCACTAGCTGTAAGAGTCACAGCCGTAGAAGGAAAGGCAAACACCAACGAGTCTAATATCTCAAGCGTAGGAACAAGAGTCACTAATCTTGAAAATGGAACTAAGGCAGCTAGTAAAGCAACCAAACTTGCAACGGCAAGGAAAATCTCAATCTCAGGTGATGCAACAGGAAGTACAGATTTTGATGGAAGTGCAGATAAAACAATTGCTTTGACACTTGCTAATTCAGGAGTTACTGCAGGTACCTATTCGGCAGTTGCAGTTGACACAAAAGGAAGAGTCACGGCAGGCAGCCAGATTGTTGAATGGGGAGCAAAGGGACAAACCGAGCCAAGTGCTAATTTAGCAGTAGGTGGCTTGTTCTTCATGCTTAATGAATAGGTGATTTTATGTCTTGCTATACACCGAAAAGAAAAACTAATAACGGGATCGAGGACGTAAAACTTCCAATCAATTCTATAAAGGGCCTCGAGGATAGGCTTGCGACAATCGGAGGAAGGAAGCTGTCAATGCCAATCATAAGGCTCGCCAATGTTCTGGACGGTAACAACACGATGATCATCGGCCCGAGCAACCCGCTGAAGTTCTGCGTCGAGATCATCGATGGATCATTGCAGGTTGAGGATTCTTTGCAGATCTGCGTAAAGCAACTTGTCACATACAGGAAAAGGAACAAGCGAAAGTACCGATTGAGATGTCAGTGGAGTGTTAAGGTCACCGAGCAAGATATAGGCTCGAGATTCCTATACGTAAACGTCATCGAATCGCTGAGCGGAATATCGCAGAGATTGTACAGGACGAATGACTGGGGGAATTCGACCCTATCGCCAGTGTACATCCGAATAAGAAGGCCGATTTTTGTTGGAACAAACGAAGTCGATGCCTATTTTTCAAATATAGTGACAGTGTGGAAGAAATATTCCTTGGAAACAGGAAAAATATTAATCAAATAATGAAATTATCGAGTGACGGAATCAACTCTGTAGGGTTAACCCCCGCAGTGACAGTAAAACTCGCCAATAGGCGTGTCGGCGCAAACTCTCGGTAATTTTTATTTTTTATGAGGAGGTAAAAATGAAAACAACCAAAGAAATGACGCTTGTTAGCATTGACAGGCTCATACCATATATAAATAACGCAAGGACGCATAGCGAAGCTCAGATTACGAAACTACGTTCAAGTCTTCGTGAATTTGGTTTTATTAATCCTGTGATTATTGATAAAAATTATAATATCATTGCAGGACATGGGCGAGTTCAAGCAGCAAAAGCTGAAGGAATAAAAGAAATCCCTTGTGTGCTTGTTGACTATCTGACTGAAGCACAAAAGAAAGCATACATCATTGCAGATAACAGAATGGCACTTGATGCTAGCTGGGATGAAGAAATATTAAAGGTAGAATTGGAGGCTCTCGAAGGGGAGTCTTTTGATTTGTCCCTTACAGGTTTCGATGATGATGAACTCGCAGACCTGTTCAAGGAAGGCAAAACGGACATTGAAGACGACAATTACGATTTGTCTGCCGCTTTGGAAAAAGCATCATTCGTTGAAAAAGGCGATAGATGGATAATCGGAAGGCACGTTCTTTATTGTGGAGACGCAACCGATGCAGAAGACGTCAATAAGCTTATGGATGGGAAGAAGGCAAATTTGGTGCTTACAGATCCTCCTTATGGTGTGTCTTTTAAATCTTCAAGTGGGCTAACCATCAAAAACGATTCTATCAAAAATGAAGAATTCTATCAGTTCTTACTTGATGCTTTTAATAACATGGTTGCTCATTGTGAAAGTGGTGCAGCAGGATATGTCTTCCATGCAGATACCGAAGGACTTAACTTTAGGAAAGCATTTATTGATGCAGGTTTCCATTTAGCAGGATGTTGTATATGGGTAAAAGATTCACTTGTATTAGGTAGATCTGATTATCAGTGGCAGCATGAACCTGTACTTTATGGTTTCTTACAGAACGGAAAGCATAGATGGTTCTCAGACAGAAAACAAACTACCATTTGGAATTTTAAAAAACCTAAGAGGAATGAAAATCACCCAACAAGTAAACCTCTTGATTTGCTTTCTTACCCTTTGCAAAATAGCTCTCAGGAAAATGCAATTGTAATTGATACTTTTGGTGGTTCTGGATCAACTCTAATGGCTTGTGAACTCACTAATCGTATTTGCTACACGATGGAGTTAGATGAGAAATATGCATCGGTTATTTTAAGACGATATATTGATAACGGCGGTGATCCTGAAGGTGTTTACTGCATTAGAAATGGTGAGAAAATCAACTATCTTGATGTGGTTAAAGAAGTTGAGAAAAAGTCAGATAATTCCTTTGCTAATGACTTGATATAAATCTCCTTTAGAGTGATATATATACTACCTAAAGGAGGTATGAAAAATGAACGAATTTAGAAAGAAATTATATGAAATGTGCGATAAGACCAATACAAGAAAGAGCGGCATCGACTTCCTTGTTAATTACTACATTGAATCATTACACTGGAGTGAAGAAGAGGCTTGCAAATACGCACTTAGCTTATTTAAAAACGGAACTATCCAAAATATTAAGCTGATAGGAAAGGATGGACAAGAACTATGATTGATATTGAAAACTTAAAAAAAGAGTTCCCTGTTGGTAGTCGAGTTGAACTTATCAAGATGGACGATAAACAAGCACCACCAATTGGAACAAGAGGCACGGTAATAGGTGTTGATGATATCGGTTCGATCATGGTTGCTTGGGATAATGGAAGTTCACTAAATGTTGTATATGGGGTTGATAAATGCGAAAAGCTAAATACCGTTAAAACAATATGCTATGGCAAGGAACAAATATGGGATAAAAAAGAAGATGCAATTGAATTTTTTGTTGATTGTATGCTTAATTCTGAAGGTTCAGAAAGAGAAAGATACTGCAACATTTTATCTTCATTAAAAGCTAATTTGAAAGTATGCAAAGATATCTAAAAAGCAAAGCACTTTATATATCTATGATATATAAAAATAGTTAAAAAAAGATACACAATTGACTTGATATAGTGTCCTTTTAGAGTGATATATATACACGACGAAGGGAAGAAAAAAACTTCAAGGAGGACACGAAGATGAAAGAAAAAATTGTAAAGCAAATTGAAGAAATGAAGGAACAGACAATCGGTGTTGAAATTGAAATGAACAACATCACAAGAATGAATGCAGCAAAGGTGGTTGCAGCATACTTTGGAACAAGACCATGGTACGCAGCAAGAGATTATGGTTACGATGCTTGTGCCTGCAAGGACAAAAAAGATAGAGTTTGGAAGTTTCAAAAGGATGTATCAATTGCGGGACCTGATAGCGAAAAATGCGAAATGGTTACGCCAATCTTAACATACGATGATATTGAAGATTTACAAGAAATTGTTAGAGCATTAAGAAAAGCTGGAGCAAAAAGCGATGCTTCTAGAGGATGTGGAGTGCATATCCATGTGTCTGCGAGTGGACATACACCTAAAACCCTAAGAAACCTAACAAACATTATGGCAAGTCACGAAAGCCTAATTATTGAAGCCTTAGGAATTGATAATTATAGAATTGATAGATACTGCCAAACAGTAGACCCTAGATTCTTAAAAGCAGTCAATAGAAAGAAGCCACAAACAATGAGCAAATTTGCAGATGTTTGGTACGAAAGTCAAAATTGTGACTTTGGAAGAATGCAACATTATAATAGCAGTCGCTACCACATCCTAAACTTCCATGCAACATTCACAAAAGGAACAATTGAATTTAGATGCTTCGAATTTAAGAGTCCAAGTGATGGAAAACAAAATGGCCTTCACGCAGGGCAACTCAAAAGCTACATTCAATTCTGCTTAGCCTTAAGCCAAATGGCAAAGAAGGTAAGTGGTGCTTCTTCGAAACCTCAACAAAATGAAAATCCTAAATACGCAATGAGAACTTGGTTATTAAGACTAGGCTTCATTGGCGAGGAATTTAAAACTGCAAGGGAAACATTAACGAAAAATTTAAGAGGAGATGCAAGCTTTAGAAGTGGGGTAAGACCTACTTCTATAGCCTAAGGAGGTAATTTATATGAAGAAGACTTACTATTTAGCCTATGGTTCAAACTTAAATGAAAGGCAAATGAAAAGAAGATGCCCTGATGCTACCAAGGTTGGAACATCATTCATTGATGGTTACAGGCTCATGTTTAAAGGAAGCAAAACAGGTGCATACCTTACAATTGAAAAAGCTAAAGGGCATAAGGTTCCAGTTGGCGTGTGGCTTGTGAGTGGACAAGACTTGGCTTCACTTGACGTTTACGAGGGGTATCCTTCCTTTTATTATAGGGAATGGGTAAATGTTCCATTTGAAAATAAAAACGCAACACAGGGCAAAATAAACGCCTTAGTCTACATAATGCATGAGGACAGGAAGCTTTCCTGCCCCACGAAATTCTATGTTGATACCTGCCTTGAAGGGTATGAAGACTTTGGATTTGACAAAAGATATCTATTGGAAGCACTAAAATTTAGCTTGGAGGTAAACGATGAAGACAAACGATAATTTTATGAAGACTTGTCCTAAATGTGGCAAGAACTACAAGGCACCATCTGCCATTTCAAGGGTAGATAATAAAACGCCGATTTGCCCAACGTGTGGTACGAGAGAGGCGCTTGAAGGTTTAGGTATTAGCAATGACGAGATTGAAAAAATAATCGAAACAATACCAAAGTATGAATAAAAGTAAAGAGAATCAAAGTCGGCTTGATGGTCGGCTTTTTCTTATTGATAAGGAGGTGGAAATTTGCGAAAACTTAAAAAGTATGTTCCGACTAAGTTCAAAGCTAAAGACTCCACCTATGATAAAGCTGCTGCAGATTATGCGGTTAACTTTATTGAATGCTTGTGCCATACGAAAGGTACATGGACAGGTGAGCCATTTGAACTTATAGATTGGCAGGAGCAGATAATCAGGGATTTGTTTGGAACATTGAAACCTAATGGATATAGGCAATTTAATACTGCTTACATCGAGATTCCAAAAAAACAAGGTAAATCGGAACTTGCAGCTGCAGTTGCTTTGCTCCTAACTTGTGGTGATGGTGAAGAAAGAGCTGAAGTTTATGGATGTGCAGCCGATAGGCAACAAGCATCAATCGTATTTGAGGTTGCAGCAGACATGATAAGGATGTGTCCTGCACTTAATAAAAGGTGCAAGATACTATCGGCAACAAAGCGAATTATTTATTTGCCGACGAATAGTTTTTATCAGGTCTTGTCCGCTGAGGCTTATTCCAAACATGGTTTTAACATACACGGAGTTGTATTTGACGAGCTGCATACTCAGCCAAATAGAAAACTTTTTGATGTTATGACCAAAGGTTCTGGCGATGCAAGAATGCAACCTTTATATTTCTTAATCACCACAGCAGGAACTGATACTAAATCTATTTGTTACGAAACTCACCAAAAAGCAAAAGACATTCTTGAAGGAAGAAAACATGATTCTACATTCTACCCAGTCATTTATGGAGCGGAAGTGGATGATGATTGGACAGATCCTAAAGTTTGGAAAAAGGCAAATCCATCACTTGGCATAACAGTTGGAATAGACAAGGTAAAGGCGGCTTGTGAAAGTGCAAAACAAAATCCTGCAGAAGAAAATTCATTCAGACAGTTAAGGCTAAATCAATGGGTAAAACAAGCAGTAAGATGGATGCCTATGGAAAAGTGGGACGATTGCAGGTTTGACTTTTATCCTGAAGATTTGAAAGGGAGAGTTTGCTATGGTGGACTAGACCTTTCTTCAACAACGGATATCACTGCATTTGTTTTAGTGTTTCCACCAACTGAAGAAGATGAGCATTACTACATCCTGCCTTATTTCTGGATACCCGAAGAAAATATGGAAGCAAGAGTCAATAAAGACCATGTTCCTTATGACTTGTGGGAAAGGCAAGGCTTCATTGAAACAACCGAGGGGAATGTAATCCACTACGGATACATTGAAACCTTTATAGATGAACTTGGGAAGCAATACAACATAAAAGAAATTGCTTTTGATAGGTGGGGTGCAACAATGCTTGTTCAAAATCTGGAAGGACTCGGCTTTACAGTCGTTCCCTTTGGTCAGGGGTTTAAAGATATGAGCCCACCGACAAAAGAGCTTATGAACTTGGTCCTTGGTAAAACGCTAAGGCATAACGGACATCCAGTGCTTAGATGGATGATGGACAATGTGTGTGTTAGAACAGATCCAGCAGGAAATATAAAGATGGATAAGTCAAAATCCACAGAGAAGATTGATGGTAGCGTGGCAACTGTTATGGCACTTGATAGAGCAATAAGAAATAAAGGAGAGACTTCTGATTCGGTTTATGATTCAAGAGGTCTTTTAATTATTTAGGAGGTCAAAGATGGGACTTATAAACAAACTATTCAAATCACGAGATCACCCCAAGATAGATAACAGAACTGTTGGCAGTTCCTATTCGTTTTATATGGGTGGTTCTTCAGCTGGCAAGAATGTAAATGAAAGAAGTGCAATGCAAATGACCGCAGTTTATTCATGTGTAAGAATTCTTGCAGAAGCTGTTGCAGGATTGCCATTACATCTTTATCGATATAAGGAAGACGGCGGAAAGGAAAGAGCGATAGACAACAACCTTTATCACTTACTGCATGACGAACCAAACAAAGAAATGAGCTCATTCATCTTTAGGGAAACGCTTATGACTCATTTGCTTTTATGGGGGAATGCTTATGCCCAGATAATAAGAAATGGTAAGGGCGAGGTTGTAGCTTTATATCCTTTGATGCCAAATAAGATGCAAGTCGATAGAGACGAAAATGGTGAGCTTTATTACATATACACGAGAAGCTCTGACGAAGCAAAGACTATGGAAGGAGTGACAGTGTATTTAACGCCAAGAGACGTCTTACATATTCCAGGACTTGGATTTGATGGGCTAGTAGGATATTCGCCAATAGCGATGGCCAAAAATGCAATAGGACTGGCAATTGCCACTGAAGAGTATGGTGCAAAATTATTTGCGAATGGTGCTGCACCATCTGGTGTCTTGGAGCATCCAGGGACAATTAAGGATCCATCAAGACTAAGAGAGAACTGGAACTCGACATTCGGTGGCTCTGCTAATTCTGGCAAGGTCGCAGTGCTTGAAGAAGGAATGAAGTATACACCGATTTCCATCTCGCCAGAACAAGCCCAGTTCTTAGAAACACGAAAATTTCAAATTGACGAAATAGCTCGAATTTTCAGAGTTCCGCCTCATATGGTGGGTGACCTTGAGAAATCGAGCTTTTCTAATATTGAACAGCAATCACTCGAGTTCGTTAAGTATACCTTAGATCCGTGGGTTATCAGATGGGAGCAGTCGTTATCTAGAGCATTACTTAATGAAGATGAAAAACGAAAGTATTTCTTCAAGTTTAATCTTGAAGGTTTGCTTAGGGGTGATTACGAATCTCGCATGAGTGGTTATGCAGTAGCAAGGCAAAATGGCTGGATGTCTGCAAATGATATACGAGAACTTGAAAACATGGATAAGATTCCTGCCGAAGATGGCGGTGACTTATACCTAATCAACGGCAATATGCTACCGCTTAATAAAGCAGGAGCTTATGCAAATATAGAAAAGGAGGATACAGCCGATGAGAAAATTTTGGAAATGGATAAATCAAGCCGAAGTGGAAGAAAGAGTCCTAGAACTTAATGGAACAATAGCGGAAGAATCATGGTTCGATGACGATATTACGCCACGAATGTTCAAAGACGAGCTTTACTCTGGCAATGGTCCGATTACCGTTTGGATTAATAGTCCTGGTGGAGATTGTATTGCAGCTTCGCAGATTTATTCAATGCTAATGGATTATAAAGGCGAGGTTACAGTTAAAATCGACGGAATCGCCGCTAGTGCCGCAAGCGTAATAGCCATGGCAGGAACTAAGGTCGTCATTGCACCTACCGCGCTTATTATGATTCATAATCCATCAACTAGTGCCAATGGTGACCATAGGGACATGAGTAAAACGATTGAAGTACTTAACGAAGTAAAAGAATCGATTATCAATGCCTATGAAATCAAGACAGGACTTTCAAGAACAGTCCTAAGCCACATGATGGACGCAGTTACATGGATGAATGCAAATAAAGCTATTGAACTTGGGTTTGCGGATGAAATACTCGAAGACGAAAAGAAAGCAAATTCAAGTAAAAGTTTTGAGTTTCAAGAACATGTGTTTGCAACAAAACTATTTAACAAAATTACAAATAAAGAAGTAGATGCAAAGCCTAAACAAAAAGGCAGAAACATTGATGAGCTTAAAGCAAAACTTAGTCAAATAAAAAATTTAATTTAATGGAGGATATAAAAATTATGACTATTACTGAATTACATGAAAAACGTGCCAAAACTTGGAGTGCAATGGAAAACTTCCTTGACTCCCACAGAAACGATCAAGGTGTACTTAGCGAAGAAGATGATGCTATTTATACCAAGATGGAAAAAGAATTTGAATCTTATACTAATGAAATTAAGCGTATGGAAAGAAAAGATGCAATCGAAGCAGAACTTAATAAACCTGTATCGACTCCTTTGACTGCTAAACCTATGGTAGCTAAAGATGAAGAAGAAAATGTAGGTAGAAAATCTAAAGCATATAAAAAGTCTTTCTGGAATGCTATGAGAGCAAAGGCGGTAAGACCTGATGTAATGAATGCACTTCAAATCGGTTCTGACACTGAAGGCGGATATCTTGTTCCTGACGAATATGAAAAGACACTTGTTGAAAGCCTAGAAGAAGAAAATCTATTTAGAAAGATCGCAAAAGTAATTACTACATCTTCAGGAGATAGAAAAATTCCTGTTGTCGCAACGAAAGGTACTGCATCATGGGTAGATGAAGAAGGCACTATTAACGAAAGTGATGATGCATTTTCTCAAGTTTCAATTGGTGCATATAAACTTGGTACTTTAATTAAGGTGTCTGAAGAGCTTTTGAATGATTCTGTATTTAACCTTGAGTCTTATATTTCAAAGGAATTTGCAAGACGAATTGGTAATAAAGAGGAAGATGCATTTTTCAATGGTGATGGTGTTGGAAAACCAATTGGTATTTTTAATGCAACAGGTGGTGCGGAGGTAGGTGTAACTGCAGCAAGCTCTACAGCAATTACCGCAGATGAACTTATCGACTTGTTCTATTCACTTAAAGCACCTTATAGAAAGAATGCTGTATGGGTTCTTAATGATGCAACTATTAAAGCAATCAGAAAACTAAAAGACAATAATGGTAATTACTTGTGGCAACCTGCACTTACTGCGAATACTCCTGATACTATCTTGGGTAGACCAGTATTTACATCAAGTTATGTTCCTACCATTGCAGCGGGTGCAAAGACCATTGCATTTGGTGATTTCTCCTATTACTGGGTTGCCGATAGACAATCTCGTAGTTTCAAGCGCCTTAATGAACTCTATGCTGCAACAGGTCAAGTTGGTTTTGTTGCTACTCAAAGAGTAGATGGCAAGCTTATTCTTCCTGAAGCAATCAAGGTTCTTGCTCAAAAGGAATAATAAAAAATAGGAGGTGGCAGATATGATTGCTAATGAATTACTAAAACAGGTGAAAGAAAATTTAATCATAACATTCGACGACGATGACAGTCTTATTCTTAGTTTCATAGCTGCCGCCATTTCCTATGCAGAAAGCTATCAACATATAACTGAAGGTACTTATAGCGTTATGCCTATGTCTGCAACAACAAAGCAGGCAATCATTATGCTTGCGTCACATTTCTATGAATCTCGTGATGGGAGTACTGGTGGTTTCTTTGCAAATACACCGAATGCGTCAGAACAAGTATGGAAGACGGTAAATCTACTACTTATAATGGATCGAAATTGGAAGGTGTGAGTATGGGCTTAGGATTAATGAATAAACCTGCAAAGATATGTGAGAAGACTTTTATAACCGATTCTGAGGGCTTTTCTTCGCAACGTGTGGCGGTTTTGGCAAGCATTCGAGTGTTTGTTGAAGGTCGCCATGGAAGCGAACGTTGGGCGAATTTGGCGGCTTTTAGCGAGGCTACCGAACTCTTTCGCTTTAGGAAAATACCAAATCTAAATATAACGACAAAGCAATATATCGTTTTCAATGACGAGGAATACGATATTTTATCTGTCGAAAATGTAAAAGGCAGGAATATGTATATTGAGGTCTTGGCTAAGAAGGCGGTGACATCAAATGGCTAAATGCACTTGTAATTTACCAGAAGAACTATTAAAAAAACTATCTAAACTTGGAAACAAAATGGATGAGGTTAGTGAAAATGTTCTTGAAGCTGGTGGAGAGATTGTTCTCGATAAGGTTAAAAATAATCTACAAGGTGTATTAAGCGGAAATTCCACAAGCGAGCTTTTAAGCTCTCTTGGTTTAAGTAAGGTGCTTTTAGGTAGAGATGGAAACCACAATATAAAGGTTGGTTTTGCAGAACCAAGAAGGGACGGAAAATCTAATGCTATGATAGCCAATATCATTGAGTATGGAAAGTCAGATCAACCTGCCAAGCCGTTCTTGAAGCCTGCGAAAAGCCAGTCAAAGAAAGCGTGCATAGATAAAATGACACAAAAAATGGAAGAGGAAATAAATAGATTATGAGTGTTTTAGCTGATGTAAAAGAATTACTAGAACCTTTAAGTGTTCCAATAGCAACTGGTGTATATAAAGGAACTGCAACAGATACTTACCTAGTTTTAGTTCCAATGTCAGATACTTTTGAATTGCATGCTGATAATATGCCTAATGCCGAAGTACAAGAATTGAGAGTTTCAATTTATACAAAAGGTAATTACAAAAAAATAACAAATCAAATAGTAAAGAAACTATTAAATGCGGAATTTACAGTAACCGACCGTAGATACATCGGTTACGAAACTGAAACTGACTATTTTCACTATGTTGTGGACATAGCAAAAAATTATGAATTGGAGGAATAAATAAAATGGCAACAATTGGTTTAGACAAACTTGTCTATGCACCTATCACGGAAGACAAAAATGGTAACGAAACATATGGAACACCTGTTCAACTCGCAAAGGCGATCTCAGCTGATTTGTCTATCGAATTGAATGAGGCTATCCTTTTTGCCGATGATGGTCAATCTGAAACGGTAAAGGAATTTAAGAGCGGTACTATTTCACTTGGCGTAGACGATATCGGGAATGAGGCAGCGGTAGCTCTTGTGGGTGCGACGCTAGATAGTAATGGTGTACTTATTTCAGGTGGTGAGGATATCTCTCAATATGTAGCAATAGGATTTAGAGCAAAGAAATCAAATGGAAAATATAAGTATTATTGGCTTTATAGAGTATTATTTGGAATTCCTGCAACTAACCTTGCTACTAAGGGTGATTCAATCACTTTCTCAACTCCGACTATTGAAGGTGCTATTTATAGACGCAATAAACCTGATGGAAAGAATAAGCATCCATGGAAGGCAGAAGTTACTGAAACACAAGAAAACAGTGAAACAATTAATGCTTGGTACAATAGCGTATATGAGCCTGAATACTAAGGAGGTAAACAGAAATGGCAGATGAAAGAAACTCAGTCATTACGATTGGGGAAAAGGAATATGAATTGCTTTTAACAACTAAAGCAACAAAAGAAATTGCTAAAAAGTACGGTGGCCTTTCTAACCTTGGAGATAAACTTGTAAAAAGCGAAAATTACGAAGATGCAATCAGTGAGATTGTTTGGCTTATTGTAACGCTTGCCAATCAACCTATTCTTATTTTCAATTACAAGAACAAAGGAAACGAAAAGCCACTCTTGACTCAAGATGAGGTGGAACTTTTAACAACACCACAGGATATTGCAAACTTTAAAGATGCGATTACTGAGGCTCTATTGAAAGGGACAAAACGAAATATTGAGAGTGTAGAAACAAAAAACGCAGTGGGCGAGTAAGTGACGAAGAGTTGTTTACTCGTCTTTTATATTATGGGCTATCGCAATTGCACTTGTCACAAGATGAAGTGTGGATGATGCCCTTTGGACTTTTACTTGACTTATGGGAATGCCATAAACAGTACAATGGCATATCTAAGCCTAAAGTAGAAGTTTTTATTGACGATATTATTCCTGATGAATTATAAGTTAAAAATCGAAATTAATATTTATTTATTGTTAAATAATTGAAATAATTAAATTTTAATTGTATAATTAAATTACAAAATAATTCGGTGAGTTATGTAGCAAACAAGTTCATTCCACTATGTTTTGAAATTATCTCAATATAAAAATATACAAGTTAATTTACTTCAATTATGTTCTTAAAGAGAGTTTTTGGTTAATTTAAGAATAAAATAGTCTGTTTTACTAATATAAAAAAAGGGGGCAAGACAAATGCATACAAAAGAATATCTTGCTTATGGCGTTATTCTCTGGATTTGAGGAGTGATCAAAGAAATTAGTGCTATTTTCCTTTGATCTAAAAATAATTAGAAATGAAAAACAAAATAATCAGAAAGGAGATAATAATGAAAAAACTTGTGATTTTAACGTTTGCGTTCTTTTTTGCTATGACAGGATGTTCTCAAGCTTACAATAATAAAATTAAAGAACCAGATGTTAACGATATAGTTGAAACTAATAGGGTGACAAAATTGGAAAAATTAAAAAACACTACAACAACAATTGGAGATGTTAATATGTTTGGTTCTATTGATGAATCACTATATACTAACATTTACATCATAAATACATATGATGAATTTGAATATTTAAGTTCTAAATTTAATTCAAGTAAAAATGTATTTCAAAAGCTAATAGATTTATTAGAAAGTATGAATTATGATGCGTCATATTTTGAAAATAAAATCTTAATTATCTCACCATTTTTACATTCTTCTGACGAAAAAAATATTAGTCTATTAGATATTCAAATAAACGATTCCTTAAAAAAAATTGATATTACTTTTCAATTTGAATCTCCAGAGTATGTAGATTGTGATGTTATTGTGGACTATTTCGTTATAGAAATAGAAAAACAAGATTTTATTGAAAGAAATGATTATATTAAAAATATATATGGTTATAATTTATTAACTAATCGCAAGGAGTCTTCTTGCTATAGATAGGAGATAAAAAAATGATAAAAAAGATATTTATTTTGTTAATGCTTACCATTAGTGTAAATTCAGCAGCTTCTTTTAATATTTCAAGCAATGATAAAATTGAACAAACATTTGAAAATAAAATAGTATATTCATTAAACAATTATTATGATAATTCAGTTGATTCGGTAGATTTATCTAAACTAAACGATGATGTTTATTTGACTTTACAGTATGCAACTGAATTTGATTGTCAACATGAAAATATTACTAATGATTTTGAACTTCAGCAACATAGAATGGAATTGAACGATTATTATAAACGATATAATAATCAAATTTTAGATAGTTTAAATCTAATTGATTTTAAAGAAGTGTATGCAAGTCAATATGGTCCATATATCACTTATACATATGATTCATTATCCGAACTATATACACGTGATTTTGCATTATTAAGATCTAGTGATAATGCTTCATTAGAAAAAGTTTTTATAGAAGATGATATGAAGCAAGATTTAGCGACACGCAATACAACTTCAGGTTTAGATTATGATTTTGAAACTGCTTTAGCAGATATTGGAATTAGTGGAGTAAAAGCATATGATGGTAGTGGTATAAAAATTGGTTCAATCGAAAGTGGCATTCCATCCAATTATGTAAATTTATCAGGAATACACTATGAAACATTTGGAACATATAAAACAAGTCATGCCTTTCAAACTTCTTCGATATATGCTAGCAATGTTGGTATAGCAAATAATGCATCTATTTATTTTGCCGCATTGTATAATCACACATTTAATGAATGTGTTGATTGGTTGATTGGTAAAGGTGTAAATGTTATTAATAGAAGTAATGGTGCGAGTACTGGCAGATATACTGCTGATTCTGCATATGCGGACTACATTGTGAAAGAAATAAAAGCATCTTTTGTAATATCTGCAGGTAATAGTGGCGATTCAAACGTGATAGGTAGCCCTTCTACTGGTGCAAATGTAATTTCTGTAGCATCTAATGACTCAAATTTAGCAATAAGTTCTTTCTCATCGGCAGGATTGCAAAGTAATGAAACTACAAAATTATTAAAACCTACATTAACGGCTCCTGGTGGAGCTATAGCGAATATTGATAATATTGGCTATAGTATTAGTGGAACAAGCTTTTCTGCTCCTATGGTTACAGGAATTGTAGCCCTTTTAATGGATGAATTTGATGACTTAAAATATCATCCTGAAAATGTTACAAATTTATTATGCAACACAACCACTTATGTTATGGGACAAACTGATGAAGTTGATTATGATGCAGGATATGGACTAGTGAATTATGAACGTGCAAGAAATGCATATAACAATTCAGTTAATTTTGTGTTAACAAATTCGGCAGCAGTAAGCGGTTACTCTTATTCTAAAGACATTACGTTGGATATAGGAAAAACAATAAATGCAAACACGATAACATTATATAATTCTTCATTCTCGACACCTTCCGGTAGTCCTTCAGTAAGCAGTATTGATTTTTCTAATTTTAAAATTCAACTAATAGATAAAGTGTCTAATGTAGTTGTTGCTGAATCGACTAGCAAAAGTAATTTTTCTTATTTAAATTATACTAATGGTAATGCCAAAAGGAGTATATTTACAATAAAAGTAACGTTAGATGGAACAAAATATTCGAGTAATTTTGAATATTGTTCATTTAATTATTCCATTACAACAGAAGTTGCTACAAACGTGAATATTATCGCCGGAAATAAATATGATATTTCACCAACGTATTCTTGGAATACAAATTTAACGCAAAATGTAGACGTTATCAATAAGTGGGGACTTGTTTTCTTTGATGGAAATAAAAATGAAATATTTAAAAAAAGTGATTTAAACCAAGAAAAATACACTCCAAGCATTGCCGAATGGAATAGAGTATTAAATGCAGCTGGTTCATCGTATTATGTTAGCGTAATATGCTACAATGATTATGGTGCACCATTGGCTTATTATTATACAAGAACAATGCAATTTACTAAGCCAGTAGATTTTGCAAATAAAAAATACTCTTTATTACCATCAGGTTATGGTTTCACTGAATCTTATAGAGACCAAACTACATATCCGATTCAATTGGCAGATTTAACAATAACTACTTCAAGAAAACGTTGTGGTTATATTGAGAATCAATATGTTAACTTATCACCACGTAAACAAGGCGAAGGTGAAGCATATCTTACTTACCATTTTGATAAATTAGTATATCGATTTGATATAAATCTTTCATTTTGGAGTGATTCGGAATACTTAGATTCATCAGATAGTACAGCATATTTACAATACAAGGATGAAAATGGTGATTGGGTTACCGCATTAGATTTATTAAATGATATTACTTTGTCCACAGATAGAACTAACCAAGACACTTATTCAGTTATGTTTGGAGCAGGAACAACAGATGTTAGGATTATTATCAAAACAAGACCAATTGGTACTGCCAATAAAGGAAGAATAAGTGTTGGTAATATCGTAATATATGTAATCGATGACAATGAATAAAATAAAAAAATTTTTAAAATTAAGACTTAAAATTTTTATTATTATTTTTCCAATAGTATTTTTATTAGTGTCTTGTGATTTTAGCTCGCAAAATTATGTTAGGATATTACAAGATAGTCCAATAGAGATATCTATTGGCTCTTCTTTTCAGTTGGATTATGAATGCTCCAGTAATCTAAAAGAGAAAGAGTCTATATGGCAAAGTAATAGTGAATGTATTCAAGTAGATGAAAGCGGATTAATTATAGCGAAAGATGTCGGTAGAGCAATAGTTACGTTAAAAATTGATAATTACTCTGATAGTATCGATGTTCATGTTATCGACACATCAATTTATGAATTAGAATTAAGTGCCTCAAAATATGATATATACATTGGAGAGAGTATAAAATTAAATTGTCGTTTAAATAGTTTTGAGGATCAAGATATAAATGACAATGTTTTTAACTATCAAATTACATATGGAAGAGAATATGCTGATTTGAATAGTGACATTCTCATTGGAAAAGGTGCGGGAATTGTTAAAATAATTGCTACTTATGGTAATATAATTAGCAATGAAATTGTCATTACCATTCATGAAAGAACTAGTGAAGAAGTATTAACTTTGTCAGCATCAAAGTATGAAATTTATGTTGGGGAAGTATCTGAACTTACCTGTGACATATCTATTGTAAGTAATTCAGACATGCAGGATATTATTTATGAGATAATTGATGGAGCAAATTCTGCGTCTATTTATGATAATTTAGTAACAGGTTTATCTGTTGGACAAGTTAATATCGTTGCTAAAAAAGGCGATTTAAATAGCAATATCATAACAATTAGAGTTATTGATGCATTAATTACTCAAAAAATCGAATTACGAGCTAGCAAATATTATTTATCTTCAGGAGAGAGTGCTATGCTTATTGCCACAAAATACCCAGAGTCTGCTACTGGAAAAATCACATATGAAATAACAAAAGGAAAATACTATATTTCATTATCAGGTACTAACCAAATTATAGCTAATTCAGGTGGTGGAATTGCAACAATCGTCGCAAAGTGTGGAGATATCGTAAGTAATGAAATAGAAATTACCACTGTTAAAGGAAGTGGAAATCCAACTAATATATCTTTAACATCAAATAAACAAATATGTGGGGTTGGCGATTTTGCTACTTTAGATTACGCCGTAACTCCCGTTTCTGCTGCTAAAAACATTGAATTTATTTTCAATTTTGGTGAAAAAAATGCTTATATTATTGGAAATAAAATATACATTACTAATGATGGCCCTATATGCATAGTAGGAAAAATCGGTAATGTTTATAGTAATGAAATACTGATTAATGAAACATCAATTGGTGACGATCCTTACAAAGACATAACAGAGCAAGAATTTTATTCTAACTACTCATTAGCAAATAACTATATCGACGCTTATTATCGTTCATTACATGGTTTTATGTCTGGCTCAATTGAACCTCAAAAACAAGAACCGACTCTATCCAAATATAGGCCTAAAGAAAATGGATTATATCTTAGAAACAGTTCAGCCAATTATTCAGCTGATGGTAACACGTACTATGTTATTGATTCATACGGAAATATTGTTAATGAAATATATAAGGGCGGAGGATATGTCACTTTAGAAGAAGTAGCTTCGTATATATTTGCTTTTGGAGAAGTTCCTGCAAATTATACAGAAAGAAAAACTGCTGATCCTAATACATCAATTTGGGGAAAGTATTTAAGACTAAATAATACATATTTTTCTGGAGATACCATCCAATATCCATATGAACCTGTCTTGCCGAATATTAGAGGCTGTGGAGGCGAGTTATATTATTATGAAGTTGACATAGGAACTACAGGAACAAATTGTGATCCGAAGTATCCTCCAGCAAATTACAACAATGGTTATTCCATTTCAAGAGGAGCAGCAAGAATTGTTTATACTCGCTATGACGCAAATGGAGATAAAATAATGGATGTAAATGAAAAATATTTATTCTATACGTATAACCATTATAACGATTTTCAAGAATATTTGAATTATCAAGGTGGTTGGGGAGAAATGTTTGGAAACATTACTGGTGGCGGAGAAATATCTTCATCAACAAACTATAATCCGACAAGTTATGTTCAAGTTATCTTTAAAAATTTCACAGATAATTCATCATATCATATGAATGTTGAATATTGTTATGCTTTATTAACCCAAATTAAAAGAAAAGAATTTCTTTTCGGATTATGTTAAAACGTTAAGTGCTGATATAAACAAATAAAAAAACAAATTATGAGATTTCCTATTATGGAAGTCTCTTTTTTATACTCAATTTTATAGGAGGTGAACGCAAATGGCAGATAGTTTTGGTTTGAAAATTGGGCTCGAAGGTGAAAAGGAATTCAAGTCTGCACTTACATCAATAAATCAATCTTTCAAAGTATTAGGATCTGAAATGAAGCTTGTAGAGAGTCAGTTTGATAAAAACGATAATTCAATGCAGGCATTAACCGCAAGAAATGAAGTGTTGCAAAAATCAATTGATGCTCAAAGGCAAAAGATAGAAACTTTGCGTTCAGCCCTTGCTAATGCAGCCGAATCATTTGGCGAGAATGATAGAAGAACGCAAAATTGGCAAATTCAATTAAACAATGCACAGGCCGAACTAAACAAAATGGAAAAAGAGTTGAATGCTAATACATCAGCTCTTGATAGTACAGGAAAAGAGATGGACGGTGTTGCTAAAAGTGCAGACGATATGGGTGATGATATCGAAGATGCTGGAAAGTCTGCAGAAAAGTCTGAAAGTAAGTTTAGCGGCTTAGGATCAGTCTTAAAGGGAATTGGTGCTGCTATGGTGGCAGTCGGAGTAGCTGCTACTGCAATGGCCGTAAAACTTGGTAAGGAAGTAATCTCTGCTTATGCTGATTATGAGCAACTAGTAGGTGGCGTTAAGACTTTATTTGGAACTGAAACATCAAGCGTAGAAGAATATGCAAAGTCTGTTGGAAAATCGGTTGATGAAGTACGTGATGAATACAACAACCTTCTTAATGCACAACAAAAAGTAATGAATGATGCCGATAATGCTTATAAAGCCGCAGGTCTTTCGGCTAACGAATACATGGAAACAGTTACTTCGTTTTCTGCATCCCTTATCGCATCACTTAATGGAGATACGGAAGCAGCCGCAAATAAAGCCAACCAAGCAATCATAGATATGGCTGATAATGCTAATAAAATGGGTACTGATATGTCTATGATTCAAAGTGCTTATCAAGGGTTTGCTAAACAAAATTACACGATGCTTGATAACCTTAAACTTGGGTATGGTGGTACTAAAACTGAAATGGAGCGTTTACTTGCCGATGCATCAGAAATAGCAGGTGTTGAATTTAGTATTGATTCTTATGCCGATATAGTCGATGCAATCCATATTATTCAAACGCAAATGGGTATCACTGGTACTACGGCAAAAGAAGCAGAGTATACGATAACTGGTTCGATTAATTCACTTAAATCGGCATTGCAAAATCTTATAACAGGATTTGGTAATTCTGAAGCGAATATCCAAGGCTTATGTGATAACGTTGTTGAAGGTTTTAAGGCAGTAGTGAAAAATATTACGCCAATCATTGGAAATATAATATCGGCTTTGCCAACAGCTGTAGATGCCCTGATTGATGCTGTCGGCGATTTGCTGCCTACATTTCTTTCAATGGTTACTAACTTGTTCTCGGAAGTTCTAGAAACATTGCTTAATTTACTACCTAGTCTAGTTCCTGCGGTGATGGATGCGTTGCTTACCATAGTAAATACACTTATAAAGAACTTACCACTTATCATAAATGTGGCTACAAAAATCGTAATAAGTTTAGCTTCAGGTATAGCAAAATCAATGCCAAAACTAATACCAACTATTGTTCAAGCTGTGATAGAGGTATGTGAAACATTAATAGCTAATCTTCCTATGCTCCTTGATACTATTCTTCAAATTGTAGAAGGCTTAGCAAAAGGGATACTTGATGCGATACCAATCATAATTACTGCTTTACCTAAGGTCATTTTGGCAATTATAAATTTTATAATTGGTGCAATTCCTCAAATTATAGAAACAGGCATCCAACTATTTACTAGTTTGATAGGAGCCTTGCCAGAAATAATAGAGGCGATAATAGAGGCAATTCCTCTTATAATCGATGGAATTATTAATGCTATTGTTGAAAACTTGCCACTCATAATTGATGCAGGCATTAACCTATTTGTAACGCTCATTCAAGCATTGCCTGAAATAATTGAAATGATACTAACTGCAATACCTAAAATCATTACATCGATTATAGATGCACTTATCGATAATATACCCTTAATTATACAAACGGGAATCGATCTATTTACTTCGCTGATTACAAATCTTCCGATGATTATTATGGAAATATTAAAAGCTGTGCCACAAATACTTTCTGCCATTATTAATGGATTTAGCAGTGGTTTTTCACAAATGGCGGACGTAGGAAAGAACCTAGTTCGTGGCTTATGGGAAGGCATACAAAGCTTAGCTGGATGGATTTGGGATAAGGTTAGTAACTGGGCAGGAGATTTATGGAGTGGCATTAAAAATTTCTTTGGCATTCACTCTCCATCTAAAAAGATGGCTTGGATCGGCGATATGATGATGGAAGGATTAGCAAATGGTATTGATGATACGGCAACTGAAGTACTAAGTTCCGCAAACTGGATGGTCAATAATCTAAATAACGTATTTGATGGTTTATCTGCTGATATGAGTGAAATACCTACCGATTTTAATGTTTCGAGTGCTGCTAATTCCATAAATGGTGGTGCAAAGGCAAATCAAGGTGGGTTGGTGCTTCAACTTAGCATTGGCAATTTTAACAACTATTCAAATGAAGATATCACAAGTTTGACTGAGGAAATAATGGAAACTGCAGGTAATTTTGCAAAAAGGAAAGGAGTAGTGTTCGCATGAGTTATTTTGTTTTTAATGGGATTTCTAGTGAGAGTATGGGGATTCGAATTCAATCTAAAAGTGTATATTCTGCACCAAAATATGATCTATCTTTAATCTCTATCCCTGGACGAGACGGAGACCTCATAAGTCCAAATGGAAGATTTAGCAATGTAACTATTTCTTACAATTGCTTTTTACCTGCAAAATCTATTGAAGAATTAGCAGATAAAATTACTAAAGTAAAAAATTGGCTCTATAAAGAACCAGGAAAGTACCATGATTTAACTGACAGCTACGATAAAAAATTCTTAAGAAAAGCCTTGTTTAATAGCAAACTAGATATCTCTGATGAATGCATGAAGATAGGATTATTTACGATTTCATTTTCATGCAAGCCGCTTAGATATTTGATTTCAGGACTTGCAAAGCAAACATATTCAAGCGCGGTAATTCTTACAAACGAGTTTAGTTTTTCTGCTAAGCCCTATATCAAGGTAAATGGCAAAGGGGCAGGAACACTAACTATAAATAACAAAGTCTGGCATTTTGAAACGCTAAACGGCTATACAGAATGTGATTCTGAACTTATGAACTATTACCACGATACAACGCTTAAAAACGACAAAGTAACTGGTGATGGATTTCCTACTTTTGAGCATGGTGAAAATCATATCGAGTTTGGTGGCGGAATAACAAGCGTTGAGATTATTCCAAGGTGGGTGAGCTTATGATTCCAATTCTATATAAAGAAGACGCAATTGATTTTTCTACATTTGGTATAGGCGTGCTTGCCGATACTATCTCATGCTTGGTAACCGAAGAACGAAACGGTGCTTATGAATTGACTTTGAAGTATCCTCTTAATGGTTCTTTGTATGGCGAAATAAAAAAGGAACGCATCATAAAAGCAAAACCAAATGACTTATCTGATCTACAGGCATTTAGAATATACAGAATTACTATACCGATTAATGGGATAATTACCATTTATGCCGAGCACATTTCCTATGATTTGATCAATATCGGAGTTATCCCATTTTCACTTACTAATGTTGCACCTCAAGTTGCAATCGATACGTTGCTTAAAAAGACAGTTCTTCCAAATAATTTTACTTTTAGAACGGATTACACTGTTGCAAAGGACTTTGAAGTTAAAAAGCCTCAAAGCGTGAGAGCTTGTCTTGGTGGAACTTATGGCAGCCTTCTAAATAAATGGGGTGGTGAGTTTGAATGGGATAATTTCTCGATAATCCATCATAAAGGTAGAGGAAGCAACAAGGGTGTCGTAATTGAGTATGGCAAGAACTTAACGAAGCTTGACCACGATAGTGACATTTCTGAAATCTATACAGACATTTTGCCTTATGCAGTTATTTCAAGTGGCGATGGGGATGATGTCGTTTGCACTCTTAGTGAACAGATTTTGCCGATAACAACTACCTTGACCAAAAGGAAAACTCTTATAAAGGATATGACGGATTACTTTGATAGCGATGAAGAAATAACGGAAGACAAGCTAAGAGAAAAAGCTCAAAAATATATAAGCGATAATCCTCTTGGCATAGAAAACCCTACAATTACAATTAGCTTTGAACCATTATGGAAACAACCTGAATATTCTGCACTTCTAGAGCGAGTTTCTCTTTGTGATACTGTAACGGTAAAGCATACAGAAATTGGAGTATCAGTTAAGACAAAAGTAATAAAAACCACTTATGATACTCTGCTTGAAAAATACACGAGCATAACACTTGGAAGTGCAAAATCAAACTTTGTTAAGCAGGTGCAAAACATCGAAAGTAAAATTGAATCAACAAAAACGGAGGTGGATAGATTTCCATCTCTTTTAAATTATGCGATAAATAATGCTACAAAGCTTATAACAGGTAATTCTGGTGGGTATGTTATTTTGCACTCAGCTGTAAAAGATGGCAAGCCCTATGAACTGCTTATTATGGACAAGCCTAATATCAATGATGCTCTAAAAGTGTGGAGATGGAACGTCAATGGGCTAGGCTATTCCAAAAACGGATACAACGGACCTTACGAGACCGCTATTACATCTGATGGGCAAATCGTAGCTGACTTTATTTCTTCAGGAACATTGATGGCGAACATCATTAAAGCTGGTGTTATTTCTTCAAAAGACGGTAGCTCTTATTGGAATGTCGACACTGGTGAAGTGGTTCTTAAATCCTATGTTACCAATGATGATTTTGATAGCAAGGTCGATGAAATCAATGAGCGTGAATCAAAAATCGAATCAAATATCAATGGTCTTACAAGCACGGTGTCTTCAATAGGCAAGAGAGTCGATGCTGCTGAGGATGATATTTCGAGTCTTGATTGTGATGTTACCACACTTACTCAGAAAGCTGATGCGATAGAACTTAAGGCAAACACCAACGAGAAGAATATTTCCTCTCTTACGATTACCTCTAATAAGCTTGCATCAAAGGTTGCGTCGAATGAAAGTGACATCTCTGATTTGGAGCAGACAGCAGATTCAATCAATGCGGCTGTTTCAAAGAAGGCGGATTCGGAGGGAGGAGTTTCCTCGTCATTTGGATATAAACTCAAATCTACAGGCTTTGAACTTTACTCCAATAATAAAACTGTTATGAAGGTAAACTCCGCAGGTTTGGAAGTAAATGGAAAGATAACGTCATCAGAAGGTGAGATCGGCGGTTTGACCATAACAGGGAGCGGTCTTAGTTACTCAGGAAACTGGAATGCCGCCTTCAAAATAGGAGATCTGTCTACCGATCCAAGAATGCCTACATATGCGATATTCTCTAGGACGCAAAGAATCGACGATTGCATCATGGGCTTAA
>ULNH01036068.1_pt1 | contig 44732 bp, 29 predicted proteins | sample 1951871 | NCBI WGS metagenome assembly ULNH01 (sample SAMEA4835572, study PRJEB28245) | human gut metagenome | biome: gut microbiome; material: fecal sample | place: Denmark | collected 2008 | reverse complement strand
TTTTTATAGTATATCCGGCATTTTGTAAAACTTCATTTAAAATTTCTTGTTCATTTTCTGCCTCAACACTTTTGATACTTTCGAGTTTTATGTCATAACTATACTCATCTAATGCGTTTTTCTTATCAGTAATAAAACCAATTTTATTACTTTTTTCTCGTGCTGAAGTTGAATAAACAAATATAACATTTCTTAAATAAATTGTACGCCCTTTATTATCTGTAAATTCTGATTCCTTCATTATTTTTTGTATAAAGTTTATAACACTACTATTCGCTTTATCTAAATTTTTAAAATAAACTACACTAAATGGATATTTAATAAGATGTTCACTTAATGTTCCCCCTGCATCATATCCGATATAACCCTTGATGGAACCTATTAGTGAATTTATGCTTGCATCAGTCGTCAACATGCTTCCATCAATTTCCAAATATGCCTCTTTTTTTAAATTAAAAATAGTATAGAAATCTTGAAGTAATGGCTCTGTATTAAAATCACTATCAACTTTTATCACCATTATGTTATTTAACGTAAGGGCTTTAGCCATGAAGAATTTTACAATGAAGGGCTTAATTTCTGTATAGTTGAGTTTCATTTCTTTAATTTCTTGACAAGTTAAGACTTTAATTCCACTATATGTAAATATTACTTCTTGAATTAACTTTGAAATTGTTTTTTCTGATGTCGTATGCAGTCGCGCTCCAACTTCATCCATAACATCTATTGCTTTATCAGGAAAACTTTTAGCGGGTAAATATTTTTCACAATCTTCAACTATTTTAACTATATCACTAGCAGAAAATGTTACATTATGATATTCTTCATAACTTCCTTTTATCTTTTTTAGAATTTCCAAAGTTTCTTCTTTTGTAGGTTCATCAATATATATATTTTGAAATCTTCTTTTTAAAGCTTTATCTTTATCAATAAAACGATAATATTCATCTAAAGTAGTAGCTCCAATACATTTGATATCCGCTCTTGATAAAAAGGGTTTTAAAATATTAGCGAGGTCTAGTGAACCATCATTTGATCCTGCTCCTACAATATTATGAATTTCATCTATAAAAAGTATTGCTCCTTCTTCTTTAATGAAATTCATCGCTTGTAAAAGTTTTTCTTCTAACTCTCCTCGATATTTGGTTCCTGCCATAATGGTCCCTAAATCGAGACGGTATATTGTTTGATCAGTTAACTCTTCGGCTAAACCTTCTACTAAAGCTGTTTTGCCGACTCCGGCGCTTCCTATCAACATAGGGTTATTTTTTTGTTTTTTATTCAGAATTGTTTTTATTCTTTCTAAATGATTTCCTCTTTTAATGAAAGGATGCGTTCTTGGTTGTTTGGTTAAATTAAATAAGAATGGATATAGAAATGTTTCATCTTCTTTAGTAAAATTAAAAATATCTTCAATATCATTAAGCATCTCATCAATATCTAAATTTAAACTTATTAACATTTCTTTAGCTACATTACTACTATCTAATAATAATGTATAAAATATATGTTCATCAAACACATAATCACTTTTTAACTCTTCCGCAAGTTCTTTCGCTTTTATTACTATGTCTTGAAGTTTTTTTGTGAATCGTGGCTCTATTCCTTCTACTTTTCTTAAAATAATACTTTTATCAAGAGCATTTTCTAAATCAGTATAACTTATATTTTTTTCACTTAATAAAAAGTGACAAATCGTATCGGTTGAACGATACATTGCAAGCAGCAAATGCTCCGTTCCAACATCAATCTCTTTTCGTGATTTTGCTAGTTCCTTCGCATCATCCAACATCTTGACTGCTTGTGAACTATAATTTTCAAGCAGTTTACATCACCTCCTGCAACTAATTAATTATATGTATGTAGAACTGAAATTAGTAATATTAAATCAACAATAATTATTCTTTAACCTTTTTAAAAAAACGTGTTTTATTATCTTTTTTAGAATGCAAATGTTATAATATATATATATGAAAGGGGCGAAGAATATGAACGAAAACTTTCAAGAAACGCTGCCAAAAGTATATATTGCTGGCTTAAATACTAGTGATGATACAAAATTCTCCTATGAAATGCAAGAATTAGAAAACTTGTGTAAAGCTTGCAGTTACGAAGTTGTCGGATCTTGTTATCAGAATGCATCTAGTGTTAACCCCAGCACTTATTTTGGTAGTGGTAAAATAAAAGAAATTAGAAATATATGTCTCGCAGAAGAAGTGAGTATCTGCATAATCAATGATGAGTTAACACCATCACAAATGAGAAATATCGCGAATATTTTTAATGATGAAGTTGTTGTTATGGACCGTACAATGCTCGTTTTAGAGATTTTTGAAAAAAGAGCCAAAACAAAAGAAGCAAAACTCCAAGTCTTAGTCGCAAGATTAAAATATTCTCTTCCCCGTTTAATTGGTATTAGAAGTTACATGTCAAGAACAACAGGTGGAGCATCTACAGCTACTAGAGGTGCAGGTGAAACTAAACTGGAACTCGATAGAAGACATATCAAAGAACAAATCCTAAAAGCTGAAAAAGAATTAGAGGCTATTAAAAAGGTGCGGTTAACATCTAGAAAAGCCCGTAAAAATAACCAAGTTCCTGTCGTGGCTTTAGTCGGCTATACAAATGCTGGAAAATCGACAATCATGAATTACTTTATCAATCATTATCGCGATAAAAAAAGTGATAAAGAAAAAGAAGTATATGAAAAAGATATGTTATTCGCAACGTTAGAAACAGCAACACGCTCTATTGTTCTAGATAACAATCATCATTTTTTATTAACTGATACGGTTGGATTTGTCAGCAAACTTCCTCACCATCTTGTTGAATCATTTAAATCAACCCTTGAGGAAATTACTGAAGCAGCACTTTTAATCCATGTCGTAGATGCTAGTAGTCCTTTCTTTTTAGAACAGATGACTACTACTAAAGATGTTTTAGTATCGCTTGGTGCTCAAACTATTCCTACTATAACGTTCTACAACAAAATGGACTTGGTCAAGTGCAAAGAACTTTTAGGACTTACTATTTCTGATATACAAGGTTCAAAATATGAAATATCTAGTTATGAAAACTTAAAAAATAGTATTGATGAGACACTATTCAAAGATTATTTTTTAACAAGTTTCTTAATTCCTTATGAAAAAACAGGTATCTATAATTACCTTAAAGATAATTATGAAGTAGTTTCTAATGAGTTTACTGATCGTGGTATCCTTGTCAAAGCTTATGTACACAAAAAAGAAATAAATCATTATCATGAATACATTCTATAAAAAATACACCTCAAACATTAGTTTGGGGTGTTATTTTATATCCCGTTTTCCGCAACACTTCAAGACTTGGTCTTTTATCTAAATAGTATTTTAAATAGACATATTCTTTTTCCTTAGCTGTTTTAAAATCATATCTTATAATGTTCGATATTTGTTCAAATTCACTATTAATCGTTAAACTTGAACTCTTTAGAAACGCTATTTCACCATTGGTAATTATTTGTTCTATTTTTGAATAACTTGGAAAATCAATCTTATGTGAAGAAGTATGATATATTTCTTTAACCGCATCAAGGTAAATTGTTTGATAAGTTTCATTATAAATTGAAGTTATTAAAACATCATCACTAAATGCGGAATTAGCTGTTAACCCTACGTTGCTGTTTTCATATTCTGTACATATATATTTTCCAATATCATATGTACTTACTTTTCCAGTATATTTAACTTTTATTTTTTCAATATGTATTTCACCAGTAGTGAATAGGATTGTAAATTGATGAAGCAATCCCTCGCTTTGTTTATTATTTTTGTCTAATTTTATCTCAAAACGATTATAGTTAATGGTATTTTTTTCTTCAAGCATTATATCAATATTTTTCACATTAATACTAGTATATATATTTAAATCTAAAATGCATTTTTCATTTTGATAATTATCAATTAAATCCACCTTAGGAACGATAATTGTAATATCTTCTTTTCTTTTACATCCTCCTACTAAAAAAAATATTAGTAGAACACAAAAACCAAGCGTTTTTTTCAAGAAACTTTTTTTACTTTTCATATATTGCCTCAAATGCATCTTTTACGAAAACTTGATTAAAAAAATTATTGTTAATTATTTCTTTGGTATATCCAGTTTTATATTCATAATAAGTTTTATACATGTTTCCATTATATATATAACTTATTTCTAAAAGAAGTTTAGCAACAGCTATTTTGCACGTTGGTTCTATAAAGATTGTCGCTATTTCCGCTTTACCGCTAGGTTTTATTACTGAGACACCATTACTTAATACTACTTCTATTTTAAGAAAATCCTCATTGAGGGGATTGATTGGTTTAATACCACAAATAATTACGCCTTCTTTTTCGTTATTCTTAATGCTTAAAACTTCAAGTTTTTTTTCTACAACGCTTTTAATACTTAAACTTTCATTGTATTCAAGTTCGTTTTCAATGCTACTCGTTATTATTTTATCATTATTGTTCCCACAAATTATCTTTTCGTAATTACCAATATTAAAAGTTTTTTTATCTTTATTATTAAATAATATGGTTAGTTGATTGACCTTACATGGTACATTAACTTTTACTTCTATTATTGATACATAATATTTTTTTCTTTTATTCTTGGCATCAACAATTCTTCTCATATTCAAGTTACTTGTTTCTTTAAACATAATATTTTCTTGTTGGTTTAATGAAACTACTTGAATGCTTTTTAATACTTTCTTTGATAATACTACTAACTCTAAGTTTTCACTCGTTTCTTCATAAACTTTACTTATCATGATATCATCTTTCTTATTACACGAAGATATCAATATAAGGCATAAAAAAAACAATATAATTAATCCTGACTTTTTACAATGTTTCATAAAATCACCCAATTAATTATATTGTTTTATTTTTCTAAATATACTTTTTTTCTTCATTAAGATATCTCATAGCTATTCTTTCTAAATCTTCATATGAAGATACTAAAACTACTTCGCTTCGATATTTTTTAGACATCGGTAATAATTTAAAATACCAAGCAGCGTGGGTGCGCATCTGTATCATAGCGTATCGTTCACCATCTGTAGCTATTAAACGTTTCGCATGTTCTAACATTTTCATTATGATTTCCTCTTTAGAAGGAGAAATATAATCATTATCCGCAAGATAGCTATTTATTTCTTTAAAAATCCAGGGATTCCCCATCGCGGCCCGGCCTATCATTATTCCATTAACACCCGTTTCATCAAACATTTGTTTAGCCGTTACACCACTTGTTATATCGCCATTACCGAATACATAACAATCAGTGTTTTCCCTTACCATTTTAATATATTCTTTATTTACAACACCATGGTACATATCACTTCTCGTCCTACCATGTATTGTAATCGCATCTACACCCGCTTTTGTTGCTTGGCGAGTTACTTCATCACAATTAATGTGCTGATGGTCAAATCCTGCCCTTATTTTAATTGTAATTGGTATATCGATGTTCTCTTTTAAACTTTTGACTATTTCATAAACTTTTAAAGGTTCCTTAAGTAAAGCTGAACCTGCCCCACTTTTTATAACTTTATTAACGGGACACCCCATGTTAATATCGATAGCATCAGGTTTTTCTTTTGTCAAAAGAAGCTTCGCCGCAAGAAGAATAGTATCAGCACTTGAGCCAAATAATTGTATAGCGAGGGGTGTAGCGTTTTTCTCTAATTTTATCATATCAAAGGTTTTCTTGTTTTCATAAAGAAGTCCTTTATCACTAATCATTTCGGTTACATTAAAACCTGATCCCATTTCACTACAAATACTACGGTAAACACTATTGGTTACTCCTGCCATAGGAGATAAACCGATAATTCTTTTTTTAGGTTGAAATAACTCACTCATTTATATTTTTTCCTTTAAATCTTTGATTACTTCACCGGCAATCATTAATCCCGCTATTGCGGGCATATAAGAAATACTACCTGGTGGAGTGGTTTTTACAATAGGATTTTCTTCAGAATATATTACCTTTAAATGTTTAATATTTCTTTTCCGTAACTCTAGTCTTATTTTTTTAGCGAGGGGACAAATTTTTGTTTTAGTAATGTCGGTTATTCTATAACTACTATAATCCATTTTATTACCAGTACCCATCGCACTAATAATAGGTATATTATGATTATAGGCAAAAGCGGCCAACGCTATTTTGCCGTTTACAAAATCAATAGCATCTATGATATAATCTGCTTTTTCTAAATTAAATTCATTTATAGTATCCTCATTTAAAAATTTATCATATTTATGAATGATAATATTCGGATTAATATCTTTTGATCTCGCTTCAGCAACATCTATTTTTTTCATTTGAATGGTGCTTTGTAGGGCTAAAATTTGGCGGTTGAGATTAGTAATGTCAATAACGTCAAAATCGATTATCGATATTTCATTTATTCCCATTCTAACTAAAGCCTCTAAAGCATAAGAACCAACTCCACCTAAACCAAATATATATATATGATTGTTTTGAATTTTGGTTAATTCCTCTGCTGGGATAATTTTTCTTATTCTATCATATTGCATTTTTTTCTTCCTCTAGAATTTCCGTATCATAATTTTCCAAAAAAGAAAGGTATTTGTTACCTTTACGATAACCCACAAGTGTTTGAAGATTAACATTATGAATACTTCTAAAAATAGCATCATCTACTGTAGGATTGAATTCTTTCATATAGCTAATTACTCTTTTCGTTTCAAGACGTTTAGAACTGCTGCATTTTCCATCTTTTGTTAGAGGGCAAGCACAATTAATAAAAGTTAAATTATTGTAAGCTTTCCATAATTTGATATCATGTTCTTTTACTAAATAAAGTGGTCTTATTAGCTCCATACCTTCAAAGTTTTTACTTTTTAATTTAGGGCGCATTGAAGAAATTTCGGAACTATAAAACATACTCATAAGCGTTGTTTCAATAACATCATCCAAATGATGTCCTAAAGCTATTTTATTACAACCGAGCGATTGAGCTTTTTCGTATAAATATCCCCTTCTCATTCTTGCACATATATAACATGGATTATTATCTTGAGTTGTGACATATTTAAAAATTGGCGCATCGAACATGATTAAAGGTATTTCTAGGGTTTTGGCATTTTCTAAGATATTATCAATATGTACTTTATCATATCCTGGATTCATACAGATAAACACTACTTCAAATTTAACATCACCATGTAGTGCCAATTCTTGCATGCATTTTGCAAGAAGCATTGAATCTTTACCACCTGAAATACAAACAGCTATTTTATCATTTTCTTTTATTAATTCATAGTTTTGACAGCTTCTGACTACTAATTTCCAAATATTACTTCGATACTTCGTAATTATACTTCTTTCAATTTTTTGACATTTTGTAAGTTCTCTTTTAGGCATAATCTTACCTCTTTCTTTTTTACTGGATATTATCTTATTAGGGAAACTTCTCCACTTTTTATTTCATAGATGTTATTATTTTTTATTACTTCTAATGAACCTTTATCGTTTATTTTTAAAACTAACCCACTTTCTTCTTTACCATTTTTCATAAATGTAACTTCTTTATTTTTCAAATAATTTTTTTCATTTAAGTATTCTAAATCAAGACTTTTATTACATGAGGCAATTTCATCTAAAACAGCCATCGCAATTATATGCGAAAACATTTTAAGATTCAATTCCATTTTAGTTACAGCTTTTATGGAAGTTATTGTGTTATTACCTTCTATCTTATAATCTTCCGTTGGGGTATTAACGTTTATTCCGATACCTATAGCGACAGCTTGGACCGCATTGTTCATCGTTACGGCTTCTGCTAAAATACCTGCTATTTTTTTGTTTTGATAAATTTGATCATTTGGCCATTTTATTAGTACAGAGTCTTTCGTATGAATCGTTTTATTTAAAACTTTGTTTACAGCTATTCCGACAATTAAAGTTATTTTAGAAAGTAAATCTTCATCTAAAAGACAAAAATCATTTTTAATAACAATACTCATAGTAAGTGTACCTTCATCACTTATCCATTTGTGACCTGTTCTTCCCCGTCCTGCCGTTTGCTTAGCAGCAAGTATGACGGTTGGTTTAGTAAAATTTTGATAATTGTCTTTAGCATAATCATTTGTTGAGGATAACTCGCTAAAGTACAAATAGTCATACGGTTGTTTAAATTGATTATCTTTCATATATTTTAACACATTTTTCTAACCTTTACTATTCCTACACACTTCATCGTTGGGTGTTCTTTAATTATTTCTCCAACTTCATCCACTTCTATTACCCCACTCTTAGGATTTTTAATTGAATCAACTTTACCATTGATAGTTGCATTGACAGATGAATATTCAAATGCTAAATCAGCTTTATCCATTGTGCAATTAATAAGCGTTAAGTTTTCAGCATAGCATAAAGGTTGCGTACCTTCAATGTGACAATTAATAAATGTTAGGTTTTTACTAAACCAGCCTAAGTATTCCCCTTTTACAATAGAATCCTTTACTACTACATCTTGAGCATGCCAAAAAGCATCTTTAGTATCCAAATACGATGAAGTTATTTCCATGTTTTTTGTATATTGAAATGAATATTTTCCCGTCATTTTTAGATTATTTATCTTAATGTTTTTTGATTCAAAAAGGAAATACTGACTGTTAATTTGTGAATCATTAATTGTTATATTATTAGTACGCCATCCAAATTCTGTTGAATCTACTAAACAATTTGTAATTGTAATATTTTTAGATTCACGAACAGCTTTTACTCCATAAATTGTAGAATTAACAATTTCTCCATTATTAGAGTACCAAATAGGTGCTCTTGTTGCTTCATCCATTTTACTATCAAGCATTTTAAAAGTATGAGCGTGCCACAAAGGATAACGTAGTGAGAATAAACATTTAACAACTTCAATATTATGAGTTTCTTTTAAAACCGATTCACCATCATTTTCACCCTTAAAGGTACAGTTTTCTACTCTTGTATTTTTAAGATTATAAAGAGAACGTTCTAAATCAAAATTTTTATTTGAAATCACATTTTTCATATTTTCACCTCTTTTTCTTTTTAAAGGCTTATATAAGCATTTTTTTGCCTACATAAGCCCTTTTATTTTTTATCCAAAGATACTTAATAATAATCCTGCTGCAACAGCACTTCCGATAACACCTGCAACGTTTGGTCCCATTGCATGCATTAATAAATAGTTTGTATTGTCTTCTTCAAGTCCAATTTTATGAACAACACGTGCTGCCATTGGTACAGCTGATACACCTGCGGCACCAATCATTGGATTAATTTTTCCTTTAGTAAGTTTGCACATTAATTTACCAATTAATACGCCACCTGCTGTTGCGGCACTGAAGGCTACTAAACCTAAGCCTAAAATCATCAATGATTGTAGACGAAGGAATTCAGTTCCAACAGCTGTTGCTCCAACAGAAACGCCTAATAAAATAGTTATTACATACATTAATGTTTTACCTGCTGCATCAACTAAGTTAGGTACAACACCTGATTCTTTTATTAAATTACCAAGCATTAACATACCGATTAAAGCTGCACATGAAGGTACTAATAATACTACAACAATTGTTACAACTAATGGGAAGAGAATCTTTTCATATTTTGAAACAGCACGTACTTGTTTCATCTTGATTTGTCTTTCCTTTTTAGTAGTAAGTGCTTTGATGATTGGTGGTTGAATAATTGGAACAAGGGCCATATAAGAATATGCAACAACCGCAATAATTGCGCACATTGTTTGCCCACCATCAGTTGCACCTAATAGTTTGTTAGATAAGAAAATTGCAGTTGGGCCATCGGCACCGGCAATGATACCAATAGATGCTGCTTCAGGTCCTGAAAAGCCAATTAAAATTGCGAATAAGAAGGTAATAAAAATTCCAAGTTGCGCTGCAGCACCTAAAACCAAACTTTTAGGATTAGCGATTAAAGGACCAAAATCGGTAGTCGCACCAATTCCTAAAAAGATTAGTGGCGGAAATAAGCCTAGAGAAACACCTTCATGAATGTAGTATAGTAAACCACCTTTAGCAGTTCCTAGTGGTGAATCCATTAAACCATTTAATGGTAAATTTACTAAAAGCATTCCGAAAGCAATAGGGATTAACAAATATGGTTCAAAGTCTTTTGCAACAGCAAGATATATAAGTAAGCATGCCAAAGCAATCATTACGATTGATTGCCATTCAAAACTACCTTGAAACCATGAAGTTATTCCCATTTGATCAATAAAATTTTGGAATAATTCAATTAGTCTCATATATCTTACCCAATAACAACTAATTTATCACCGTTGTTAACTGTTTGTCCTTTTGATACATTTACTGCTTTTACTGTTCCAGATACTGGAGCGATAATGTCGTTTTCGAGTTTCATTGCTTCTAAAACTACTAAAACGTCACCAGATGATACTTTATCACCAACATTTACTTTAACGTCAATTATGTTACCTTGCATAGGAGCTTTTACAACTTCACCATCACCACTTACTTGAGGCTTAGCGGCTTGAGTAGCAACTTCTATTTTAGCATCAGTTTCTGTAACACTTTCTAATTCAACTTCATAAACTTTTCCATTAACTTTAACAACATACTTTTTCATAATATTATTTTCTCTCCTTAATATTTACTAATTTTACATTACGAGCACCAGTACTAGCATAATCAATAGTAGCTGTTAGAGCTGCTACCATCATGTCCGGATCGGTAATATCTTCCATCGTAATTTTTTTGGAAGTATTTTCTTTAGCATCTAACTTTGGTGTTTGTTCTTTTTTAGGTTTAATAAATTTAAAACATTCAATAATTAACCAAAGAATAATAAGTATAGCGAAAACTACAGATATACAGAAAACTGAATCAATTACACCATCTAAGAAAGTGTATTTCTTTGTATTTTCTGCAGCATATTTTTCAGCATCTTTTACTTTGCTTTCAAATTCTTGATAAAGAGCAATATAACTACTAGCTTCCGCAAAATTTGGTTCACTTGCACCATTTTTATTAACGCCATAGTTATAATTGTATTCTTCTGTTGTTTTAATGTTTTCTAGTGCAACAAAAGCATCATCAATTACTTTTTCAAGTTTTTCTTTTGTATATATCTTAGTTAATATTTTTTGTTCTTTTGTTAAATCTTTTTTACTTTTTAAAGTAAGTGCTTCTTCTGTATTTTTATAAACGCTCATAAATGCGTCATAGCGATTTTTTAAACTTTCATTTTTATCACTAAGCATCGCAACCGCATTATTATAGTTTTCATTGTACTTGCTGCGGTAGTAATTAGATGTACCTTCTGTAGAATTAACTTTGTTCATCAGTAATGTAATTCCTACAAGAGTAAGTGCCGCAAACAATACGATTAATCCGTATTTCAAAAACTTTTTCATAATATCACCTATATATATAAGTTAATCTCAATTGTTTCATCTTGTTCGTGGTTCTTGTTGTTGCGTTTTTCGAGGAATTTTACCGCAACATTTTCAAATAATGCACATGACAAAACATCTTCATCAGATTTAACTATGTCTTTATATTTTTCTTTCATCACATCAAATTCTGGTGCGATATCATCAGCAGGACGATAAGTTATTACTTTTTGATCACCAATAATTTTATGTCTTATTTCTTCATTTACAGGGGCAGGAGCTGCGCCATATAAACCACGTAAGTATTCATTGACTTCTTTTGGCACAAGTTTATATCTTTCGCCAGAAATAACATTCATTACTGCTTGTGTACCAACCATTTGTGACATCGGTGTAACTAGTGGTGGATATCCTAAATCTTTTCTTACACGTGGAACTTCTTTTAATACTTCATCATATTTATCTAAAGCACCTTGAGCTTTTAATTGACTCATTAAGTTAGAAAGCATTCCACCAGGAACTTGATACTTTAAAATATTAGGATTTGTAGTAAGAGCCTTAGGGTTAAGAGTACCATTTTCAAGGAAACGATCACGTATTTTAGATAACTTTTCACTTGCTTTATTTAAATAATCAATATTTAAATGTGGATCATATTCAGTTCCTTCTAAAACATATTGAAGAGCTTCTGTTGATGGTTGACTAGTACCACCTGAGAATGGTGATAAAGCTGTGTCAATAATGTCACAACCTGCTTCAATCGCTTTTTGAACAGTCATTTCAGCAACACCACCTGTGCAGTGGGTATGTAGTTCGAGTGGTAAATTACAACTCTTTTTAAGTTTTGAGAATAATTCAAAAGCAGCGTTAGGTAGTAATACACCTGCCATATCTTTAATACATAAAGAATCAGCACCCATCGCTTCTACTTTTTTAGCTAATTCAACATAATAATTAATCGTATGAACGGGACTAGTTGTATACGATAGGGCTATTTGACAATGACCATGGTATTTTTTACATGCATCAACAGCACTTTTTAAGTTTCTAACATCATTTAAAGCATCAAATACTCTGATAATATCGATACCGTTTTCTAATGACTTTTGAACAAATTTTTCAACCAAATCATCAGAATAATGACGATAACCTAAAATGTTTTGTCCTCTAAATAACATTTGTAATTTAGTGTTAGGGCAAGCTTTTCTAATTAATCTTAATCTTTCCCAAGGATCTTCATCAAGGAAACGAAGACAAGCATCAAATGTAGCACCACCCCATACTTCTAAAGCATAATAACCTGCTTTATCAAGGTCGCTTGCTACACTTAAAATATCTGGTGTTGTAAGACGTGTCGCAATTAAAGATTGATGACCATCTCTTAGGCAAGTATCAACAATTTTTACACTCATTTTATACTCCTATATACATTAATATTCTATTGTTTCAAATTTTAAAAAATGAAACAAAATTCTTACTTATTCTAACACAAAGACGTTTTTTTTTCAAGTTTATGGCATATAATTTATTTTTGCATTTATTATATAAACCATAGTCTTCTAATTTAATCTATTTGATACAAAAACATCTAAAGTAATATATTATCATAAAAATAAATATATGCTTTCATAAATAAAAAAGAGGAATCAATCCTCTTTTTTTCTTGTCTTTTCAATTACTTCTTGGCGCTTAATTTTATATAACTCTTCGACAGCGAGAGCTACTTTAGTTACAACATCGCGTCGTTTTATCGGATACATAAAGAAACTTTCATTCACAACAGATAATCCTATCGCATCACCTTTATCTTGGAAATTATATTCTACATGACACGTGTATTGTTCTAATGGGCTCCAATCTTTATGATATTGTTCGTTGTAAAGTTTACAATCAAAGTGGAATCCATTTACATCGTGGACTAAATGTCCTTCTCCTTGATCATAAAGTTTTTTATCATTTGGCATTGTTTGAACAAGCACTTTACTATCAAAAAGATATGTTCCATTTTCAATTTCTTTTCTAACTTCTTCTCTTTCCCAACGATACCAATCTGGTACATTTGTAAATTCTGTATCACCACTTACAGCAGTTATATCACCATTTTCATCCATTATCCACTTTTTAGAACATGAGTCGCACCATATTTCATCATTATAACTGCGCATTAAATGTTCTTTTTTACAATTTGGACACTTATAAAGGATACGATTAATACCATCACAACGTCGTTCCTTTTTCAACTTATATCCTACCTTTTTAATGTATTCCCAATCATTGTAAGCAAAATTATTTTTAACAGTTTCATTGATTTCTGCTGCATTCATTTTTTTGATATCTTCTGGATCAAGTATCTTCGTTATTTTAACATTAATAGGAATATCACGCCATACTTTATTCCATTGTGGTCTAGCCATATATGAACCCGATATGTTCATAATGAGAACTGGTACTTTTAGCATTCTTATTACTTTCCCAATCGAATCAGGTAATACTTCATTCGTACCGGAAACAGAATAACGAGCTTCTGGAAACATCAATAAAATTGCTTTATTATTATCCAAACTATATTTCATGTTTTTTATTACAGAAAGATCAGTAACATAACGTCTTTTAGCGAATCCACCAACCAATCTCATAAGATGTGATGGGGCTATTAAAAAAGCATCCATCGCAGCGACAAAATTACATCTTCTTGGAAATATTACTTTTCCTGTTACATATATATCATAAAATGATGCATGGTTAGCTAATACTAGGCATGGTCCTTTTAATTTGTCAAAGTTGACTTTTTCAACTTTAACTTTATTTTTCATAAGGGCAAAGCTTGAAATAGTTTTAGTAACTAAACGCACAAATGTACTACCTTTACGTGGTTTTAAATCACGATTATACTCTTCAACCTTTTTCATAGCTTACCTCCTAATTATTTTTATTTTTTTTGTTTTCCTCTACAAGTTTATGTTTATATTTATAAATTTCTTCTGTAGCAAGACTAATTTTAGTTATAACATCACGTTTCGTTTGAGGAAAAATGAAGAAACTCTCATCAGAAATAGATATATCTATGCAATCTCCTTCACCTTTGTAATCATACTCGATATGACACGAATAGTTTTCTAATGACTTCCAGGTATGTTCATATGGTTCACCGTATAAGTTACATTTTAAATAATAACCATTCATATCGTGACGGAAATATCCTTTACCTTGATAGTAGAATTTTTTTGAGTTAGGTAATGTCTTAACTATTACTTCGTCTTCAAAGAAGTACGATCCGTTTTCTACTTCTTTTCTCACCATTTCTCTTTCCCAATGATACCAATCTGGTACATTATCAAACTCTGTATCTTTATCAAGAGCCTCAAGTGATCCATTTTCTTTCATAATCCATTCTTTACCACATACATCGCACGATAACTTGATTCCTACACCATGCATATGATGAGCAGTTTTGCAGTGTGGGCATTGATAAAGCAAACGATTCAAATGTTCTGCTCTATTAGAAGCAGGAAGTAAATAATTATTTTGCTTCATATATTCCCAATCATTATACTGTAAAGCATCTTCAATACGGGTGTTGATTTCTTCAACATTAAGTTTAGGCAAATCTTCTTTTGTTATGATTTGTGTTACATCAGCTTCAAACGGTATTTTACGTTTTATTTTATTCCATTGTGGTTGGGCTATGTAATTTCCTCTCATATTGAGGGTTACAACAGGCACATTTAAGAATTTTACAACTTTTCCTAATGATTCTGGCAACATTGAAGTAGTCCCATCAATTGAATAACGTGCTTCAGGATACATAACAACAATATTTTTATATTTTGTTATGCAGTGTTTCATGTTTTTAATTAAGCTGATGTCATTAGTAAATTTTCTTTTTCCTATCCCTCCAAACATACGGAGCCACATTTCACCATGATCGTGGAAACCATCAATAGTAATAATGTAATTAGCTTTGTGTGGAAAAAGTACTCTTTGTAGAACAAAAAAATCATAAAACGAATGGTGATTAGATAATAACAGATATGGTGGTTTTAAACCTTTCATCTGTTTCTTTAAAAGTTTAAGACGTCGCAAGCGAAGAAGGGGCATCACAATCAATATCGCAATAAACTTCCATAATTGTAAAACCCTCTTGGGACGTTTTTTAAAATCAAATTTCTTTATTTTTTTCATATTTATTATTCCGAATCTTGCTGAATTTATTACTTTATTATTATACCACAAAGCGCAAATTTTGAAAAATGATTTGAAATTATTTCCCCTTAGTAATTACCTCTTTTTCCAAAAGTGCGATTTCTTCTTTTAATAAAAGTCTTGATTCTCCCTCTTTAAGCTTTTCATCTAACACTAATGGGCCAAAACTAATTCTTTTTAAAGACATGACGTTTAGTCCCACACATTGATACATTCGTTTTACTTGATGATACTTCCCCTCTGTGATAGATATATGTGATAGTGTTTTATCAGAAAATACTTTTACTTTGGCTTTTTTAGTTAATTCACCATCAAGGACTACACCATTTTCAAGAAGTGTTTTTTCCGCAATATCCATATTACCATCGGTTTTTACAATATAAGTTTTTTCAACGTGTTTTTTAGGAGAAAGAAGTTCATGAGCTATTTTACCATTGTTTGTAATAAGAAGTAATCCTGTTGTATCTTTATCGAGTCTCCCCACTGGGAATAAATCTTTTTTACGAGGATGGTTTATCAATTCCATCACAGTTTTTTCATTTTTGTCAAAGTTAGCTGTAATATAACCTTTAGGTTTATTGAGCATGATATATATATTTTTCTCGTAAGATATTGTGGTACCATCTTTTTTTATAATATCATTTGCTTCATCTACTATAGTATTACTGTTAGTTATCAGCAATTCATTTACGGTTATTTTTCGCATTTGAATAAGTTCTTTGGCCTCTTTTCTAGAAAGGCCTAAAGATTTTGAAAGATATTGATCTATACGCATGTCTCCTCCTATTAAGAAAGTGAGGAACAAGGTCCCTCACTTTGATTACAAGACTTATTTCATATTATTGTTTATTGTATTTATTAATAAACCTGTGGCATCTTCTCCATAATCCCAGAACATTAAACCACCTAAATTATTTGCTTTTACGTATTGGCATTTATATGATAAAGATGTTGTACTTTCATATGAAATAACAACTCTGTTAGGTTTATCGATAATGTAGTGAGCTTTAGAGGTACTATCAAAAGCATTGAAAATATTAACATTATCAACTTTCTTGATGTAATTATTATAAACTTGTGTAAATGTTACACATTCGCCTGAAGCAGCTACTTTAGTAGACCCTAACATATATTTATTTTCTACATCTTCTGATAACACATATTTACGGCCATAGAAAGCAGCACCTACTACAAGCTTGCTTGGTGAAGCTCCTAAACTCTTAAATAGCGCTACAGTGCTATCTACACTACATCCTGTTGAAGTTCCACTAGAACTATATAAAGCTGTATGATGCACTACTTTACTTGAATTATGGAAGTCATATGTCATTAAGTGGAAGTAGTCTAAAATTGAATTTAGGTTATTTATATCGAAACGACTATTTCCCCATGGACCGCCAGGTACAGCAGCAGTTACTAGATAATCTTCATTAACAGATTTTAACGTTTTTCTTATTGTATACATTAAATTCGTGTAGTTAGGTCTATCAACTGAGGTATCGCGACCAGTTTCATAGCCAGGATATTCCCAGTCAATGTCAACACCATCAAAATGATATTTTTCAATTATATCAAGAACCGCTTGAGCAAATTTTTCTCTTCCTTCTTTTGTTAAGGCTGCATCACTAAATGTTTTATTAACAGCACCATATCCTCCTATACAAAGGACTACTCTTACACCTTGTTTACGAGCTTGAAGTACTTCAGGAATCTTTGTTAACCCACTGATGCTAACAACTCCATCTTCCGTACAACGAGCAAAGCTATAATTAATTACATCAAGGGCAGACGCTGCAGTTTCTGTCAAACCTTTATAATTACTCATATTGCTGAAGAAGTAACCAAATGTAGCTTGTTTTCCTGTCAATGATTCAAAAGAAATTGCTTTAACAATAATTGGAATTTCGTGATTTATCACAAAATCATTTAAATTCATTGTTAAGGTAAGAATTACTTTCGTATCACATCTTGCAGGATTTGTCACACCTGTTTTTGATAACGTATTTTCATCTGAAGTTTTCCAACTAATTTTAATAATACCATTATTAGTATTAATAATATTAGGCAATGTAATATTGTCAAATGTTTCATCAGGTAATAGTGTTTTAATATTTTCCTCTAGGAAAGTCCAATTGGCTGTTAGTGTAATATCTTCACATATTAAGGTGTTGAAATCAAATATTTCTCTACCTAAATACCAAGATAATTCATAACCACCATAACTATCTAAAGCTATTTCTGTTACCAAATTACCATATTTTACTGTTTTTATTTCTTGTTTGCCATCAGGCATTACAAAGGTTACACTATATTCTTCTTTCATTTCAATCCATTTTGCATAAAATACTTTTTCAGAATGTTCTACTATATCTATTGTAGTATACTTTGAACCATAGAAGTTTGCGTTATCATAGAATCCATCAAATATATATCCTTTTTTATAAGGAATTTGTAATGCGAGTCCTTCACCAACTTTATATTTATTAATAGCTTCTACTTTTATGTTATCAAAATAACCCTCGCAAACATCTATATTAGCATAATTAGCACTTTTTACATATGGTGCACTTGGTTGCGTAATTTCAGCCTTTTTCAAGAATGCTAAAATCTCATTGGCAACGACACTTTCATTTGCTAGCTTTTGATTAATTAACACTTCATCAAATAAACTTGCATAATTGCTGTCAACTTTTGTTTGTAAGTATGAAAGGATAAAAGACCATTTTTCATACATCTTTTGGTAATTAAAGAATCCATCAGCACCACTCAACTTATCTTGCATTTCCATATAGAACGTTTCTGTTGTAACATTTTTGTTCAAATATTTACTAACATCTTCTAAGAATAACTTTACAACTTCTAAATGAGAACTATATTTATAAAAGTCACCACCATCTAAGTGATATGTTATTTCGTATTCGCTATCGTACTTAGATAAATCATCCCACTTTGCGGTAAGGGTTAAATTTTTCTTAACTGGTGTATCATTTGTAAAGCGATATTCTACCCCATTTTCTGTGTAATACCAACCAAGGAAAATATTATTTAGTTTAGTACAAAGAGGTAATGTGACACAAGTAGATGCTTCAATGTTTTCGATAACGTTTTTATCTAAAGATGAAATAGTACCACCATCAGGATCAAAAGTTAAAGTATAATGGCGTATTTCCCATTTTGCAGTAAGAGTAATATCAGTTAAGCCGGCAACGGTTTCTTCATATTTATTTTCATCCAAATACCAACCTAAGAAATCATAATCTTCTCTTTCAGGAGTAGGTAAGGTTATCTCTTCTAAGTATCTCGTTTCTAAAGTAGGAACACTTACTTCACAATTAGTAACAAAAGTTATTGTAACGCGTACAGCTTGCCAATTTGCATATAATACTACATCATCATAAACACGATACGACATTGTGACACGATTATTAGGATGTAATTCTTCACTATCATACCAACCAAGAAAATCATAGCCTGTTTTTTTAGGTGTTGGAAGCGCAACAATTTCCCCTTCTTCAAGCCCTACAAGCGGTGATAATTCTTCGCCACCATTAGTAACAAATCTTATTTTATAACCAGGAATATCTTCTTCCCATTTAGCTGTTAATGTAATATTTTTGGTGATTTCTTCTGCGAAATCAAATTCTCCACCATCTAAATACCACCCAACAAACACATATCCTTCTTTTAATGGTTCATCAGGTTCTACTGCGTAATCATTAGCTTTTACTTTTTGTGTTTCTAACACTTCAGTTCCATCTTTAAATGTTACAGTGTATGTCTTTGGCCCACCACCAAATTCACACCCAACAAGACAAAGACCAAGTAATAGTAAAACCAAGATATTTTTTAATTTTTTCATATATCCTCCTTATATTAATTTTTAAATAAATTTAGCATATAACGTTATATTACCATATGTCATACTATCAATCTTTTCGATAGCTTCTCCTGTAAATTCTGGATTGGTATACCATCCTTTGAATACTTTTCCTTCTAGTTTTGGTATTAATAAAATCGTTTCTTTACCGACTTCATAAATGTTTTGACTATTTATTTCAATATATTTCCAAATGCGGTTTTTAATATCATCTTGACTATAATCCATACTACTATAGTTTTCATCAGCTGATGTATATTTAGTTTGTGATAATATACCTCTGATTTCACAAGCAAGCATTACATTTTCATCCCAATATTCCCATGGATAATTAGTATAGGCTTGGCTTTTTATATTTGATATAATGTTGAGCATTTTATGGATATATAGGGCATCGTTAGCATCTGGGTTTTTTAAAGCTGCTTCTTCATATAAATCTTTTATATATTCTAATATCCATGCCCATTCTTGATAATTATCATTTCTTTCAAAGAATGAAAAAACTTTTCCAACAAAATAAACGCCATTCAATCTTTCATTAATTTTACTTTCAGAAAAATCCTTTTGACCATTTCCGATAGCCGCAAGAAATTCACTTCTAGCTTCATTATATGAATAATATTTGTAAAATTTTGCATCACCCATCACGTATGTTATTTCATATTTTTCAGATATTTCTTCTTTAGATATATACTTAGCTTTTAATGTAAGATCATTTTTAATTTTAATTTCTGTTTTATATAATTTATTATTTGGATCTTCCCATCCTAAGAAAAGATAATTCTCTTTTTCTAATCTAGGTAAAGTCAATATTTCATCATAATGTTTAATATTGTCATTAAAATCAAATGAACCGCCATCTGCTACTGTACCACCGTCTAAATCATAATTAATACGGTATTTATTTGGTTCAAATTTTGCATATATTGTAATATTTTTACCTATCAATGTTTCACTAGTTACTTCTGTTCCTTCTAAGAAATTAGGGTTTACATACCATCCTATAAAGGTGTATCCTTCTTTTGTAACAGTAGGAAGTTCACCAATTTTACTTTTATATTCTTCATATACTCTGTCTTCTAGTTTTACCGAAGTATTAGTTTCAAATTTTAAAACATATTCATTATCACTATTATTGTTATTACATCCTGCAATAATAAATAGTATTCCTATTATTATTAAAAGCTTAGTAATCTTTTTCATTGTTTTCTCCTATGCTTATAACCTATGGTATCAAATTGAAACATAAGCGATATATATAGTATGCAATAACTAAAACAACAATTATTATTGTTATTACATCTATTATAATATTCATATTTTTTATTTTTATTTTTTTCATAAATCCAGCTTCTTTATGAAACTGAAGAAATAGTATAAGGAGTAATGGCAAAGCCATAGCATTATAATAAAAATAACCTTTTACATCAAATTTCGCTAAAGAGATAAGCGCTCTTGTTGTGCCACACCCTGGACATGGAATATGAATAATTCCCCTAATTGGACATGTTATATTTAAAACTCTAAGAACTATTACGTATGCTAAAGCTGCTTCTATTACTCCTACATGACTTCTTATAATCTTTTCTAATTTTGTTAATCTTAACTCTTTTGATGAAATTTCCTCCATCTATGCCTCCGTTACGATTGCTAAAAGAACAACATCATCACATCCATTATTAATTATGCTGTGCTCATGATTTTTAAAATTGACATTAATATCACCTTTTTTAAAACTACTCGCTACACCGTCACTAATAATGGTTGCTTCACCTTCTAAGCAGTATATTATTTCTTGATCTTCAGTATGGGAATGTAAGCCAATAGAAGATTTACTAGGAATTGTTATTTTAGCGTACATTTTACAAGGCATCGCTACATCTTTTATCTTTTGTAAATAGATTGCTCCCATACCCCCACGCATATTTTCAACTTTTACTTTTTCTTGATTTTCAAATCTCGTATTTATATTATTCATAATTCACCTCTTAGAAAAAAAGATCTCATCTTAGGTACCCTCACCCACAAGTTACACAAGCTTAAGGCTGCTTCGATCAAGACCTGACCTGATTCACTGCCCAACCTTGGATGAAGGTATCTAAAATGAGATCTCTATTATTATATCATAAAAAATGTTTTATTGCAACAAAAATCTTCCCCTAATTTTTATTAGTTTTTTCTTTCTTTTGTAATTGTGATTTCGCCCTTAGTTCTTTGAAAAAACTTTTCAATAACTCACTTGATGCATTACTTAAACAGCCTTTGTCTATTTGAGGAATATGATTAAATAGATATCCTTGAAATACGTCAATAACACTACCACAAGCACCATGTTTTGGTTCCATCGCTCCTATAACTATCCGTTTTACTCTTGCTTGTAGAAGGGCTCCCGAACACATAAGGCATGGTTCTAATGTAATGTAGACGGTACATTCATCCAAAATCCAACTATTTACTTTTTTACTAGCTTTCGCTAAGGCTATCATTTCTGCATGAGCAAAAATGCTCTTCTTTTCATCTCTTTTGTTGTGCCCTCTAGCAATTATTTTATCGTTCCATACTATAACACAACCAACTGGTACTTCATCTTCATAATATGCTTTTTTGGCTTCTTTTAAAGCCGCTTGCATATACTTTTCATCATCATTTGTTATCATCGTTACAGCGGTGTGGCACTTGATGACAGCGACGACATCTTGCCTCATATTTTTCTGATGCACTTACTAAGATAATTGGATCTTCATAGTATGCTGGTTTTCCATCAATTATTCTTTGGGTTCTTGTGGCTAATTCACCACATATTTGACATATCGCTTGAAGCTTAGTTACATATTCAGCACGAGCTAAAAACTCAGGCATAACACCAAAAGGTTCACCTCTAAAGTCTAAGTCTAGACCTGCAACAATAACTCTTACACCATGATTTGCTAAATATTCAGCCACTTCAATGATACCTTCATCAAAAAATTGTGCTTCATCTATAGCGACTGCGTATGGCATTTTATCAATATAATCCATAATTTCTTTAGAATTTTTTACCGATATTGACTTAATCTTGCGTTGAGAATGTGAAACTACTTCTGTTACACTATATCTATCATCTATTATAGGTTTAAAAACTAGCACTTCTCTTTTTGCTAATCTAATTCTTGTTATTCTTCTAATTAACTCTTCTGTTTTACCCGCAAACATTCCACCACAAATTACTTCGATGCCACCATCGCTATGTCTAATGTCCATAATACTACCTCTTATATTGCTTTTTTGTTATGTATGTTATATATATATTATATTATCTTTCGTGTTTTTTTTCAAGTAACTAACTATAAAAACGTACATACCAATTTTTGGAAGTTTTACTTGCTAAATGATTATTTCATCGTCATTGTCATTCTTATTGTTCAAAAGGATTAAAACTCGTCTTTTCAGTAACTGCCATAATGAACGCTACTAGTAAGTTGATTATATTTTCTACATCTTTTAAACTACAAACTTCAACACTTGAATGCATATATCTTAGTGGTATGCTAATTAATTGTGATGGTATACCGCCATTCTTATCATAGACGCTATCCATATCTGTATATGTTTTTTCTATTTCTATTGATGTTTGAAGATTTATACTTAATTTTTCTGCTTCTTCTTTAAGGATTTTTGTCACTCTTTGATTAGCATGGCTTGCGATAGTAAGAATAGGACCCGAACCAAGTGATATGTTATGATTCAACCCATCGCGATAATGCACATCTCCACTTGATCCAACATCAAGTGCTATTGCGATTGAAGGATTAACCTCTGCTACAGCAACTTTTGCTCCTCTTCCGGTCGTTTCTTCGCCTACTGTTGCCGCGAAATATACACCATTTTTAGTTTTATTCTTTACTTCACGTAGTACTTCTGTGCATATGAAAGCTCCAATTTTATCATCTAAAGCTTTACTTGCAAGTAAATCATTTTCTAATCTTGTAGTATAGTTTCTATGAATTACTACATCGCCTATTTTTATTTTTTTTAATGCCTCTTCTTTATCTTTAAAACCTAAATCTAGGTTTAAATCATCAACCTTCAAGTTGGCACTATTCATATTAGGAGTAGAACCAATTACACCAGGTATATATGTAACTTCACAATTATCATTGTAATGTATAACATTAACGTGTTGTCCTAAATACATATATGGTCTTATGCCACCAATACTAGTAAGTTTTAAAATACCATTACTTTCAACATCTTTAATAATAAGCCCTATTTCATCAATATGAGCTAACAGCATTATTTTCACTTTAGATTCTGTGTTAAGGGCATGGATAACATTTCCTGTGTGATGAGTGTAAACAGCATCATCGATATCTTTCATTTCATCAATTAGCATTTTTTGAAAAGGTACTTCATTTCCACTTACCGATGGGGTTTCTAACATTTTATATAATAAATCAAGTTTCATATATACTCCTTTTTGTTATCATTAATATATGTTTATTATAACATAGTGCCATAATAAAGTCAAATTTGTTTATTTTTTAAAATAATGTATGCGTTAAGTAAAAAAAACGATAATAGATTTTTCATCTATCATCGCTTTTATTTTAATTAGTGTTACTTTCTTCTTAGTGAAATAAGCGCAACACCTAAAAGAGTAATAAGCATATATATATATGACATTTTAATGAAGGCACAATTTAATGGTTGTGATGTACCTTTTTTAGCAACCTTATCAATTTTTTGTTTAGTATTATTTAAAATGTGTTTAATTTCATCTAAATTTTCTGATGCTTCGATTTCTTCGGTAGCATCATTAATATATTTTAAAACTCTTTCATAATTAGCTTCACTATAATCATCTTCACTAACATAATCATTCAATTCTTCTATCGCATTATTTCTTGCTTCTTCCAATTCACGATTTGAAGGTTTTCCTGTGATTGCCGCATTTAAAGCATCTACGGCATCGCTATAAGCCTCATCAAGTGCTTTTTCTGTTGTTGCTTCATCGATTTTTGTTATGCCAGATTCAAGTACTGCAAGTACTTTTTCTCTTTCGCTTTCACTGATTTCAGCCTTTTCATATATATCATTAAGATTAGCTTTATATTCTGCTTTCTTTAAAGCAAGTTTTTCTTCTATCGTTTTGATATTTTTAATTTCCAAAAGAGCTTCTTCTTTTAGCGTATTAATTTGGCGTTCAGTTTGAGCCGCTCTTATTTGGTTTTCATAATTTTCAATAATTGCAGCTAATTCTGTTTTACTTGCTTCATCATATTTTTCATAATCGATTGCCTCTTTAATTTCTTTAATCGTATCTTCGATAAATTTTAAGAATGTCTCTTTATCTTTTTCAACAGATGCAATCTTCATTAATCCTTCTGTTTTATATTTATCAATTTCAGCTATTGTTGAACTATTGTTAATTAAAAGAGTATATTTATCAACAAGTGCTTTGATTACTTCTTGGTTAGTTACAGTATATAAATTTAAATCATAGGAATTCTTTAATTCTTTAATTGAACTAGCCTTTAATTTTAAAATCTCTGCTTCTTGTTCTTTTTTAGTAGGAATAGCTTTAAGAGCTTCATTTACTGTTTTATAAATTTCTTCTACTTCTATAATTGTTGTTGCGGCATCAATATCTAAATATGCATTATTTAAAATAATTGTTATAGATTTTTGATTTTCTGGACTATAATCATCTAAACTAACTATATTTTTTAGTTTGATAGTTACTTCTGTTTTCTTTGCTTTTAACTCTTCATCTAAAGTTTTTAATCCTGATATTGAAGATTTTGCATTAGCGAGAATACTTTCTACTTCCTTGCATGTTACAGCAGCTGCAAATTTTTGTTTAGCTTCATTTATAATGTTAGTTATCAAAGTTTTATTTGCATCACTATATTTTGTAATATCTACAAAATTGTCAAGTTCATTTTCGGCTGCTTTCACTACTGCAGGAAGTTTTTCACGATCTTCTTCAGCGGCAGTTTTTACACTTCTTAATTTTGTAATAGCAGCATCTTTAATGTTTGTAATTTCTTCTGCAGTAACTGCACTTCTAATTTTCGCTACGGCATCAGAAATAGTGTTATTAATAATACTTATACCACTATCACTATATTTTGATAAATCAGCTATTACACTGTTTACTGCCTCAATTGCGGCATTTCTCAAAGTTTCAAGTTCTGCTTCAGCCTTCTTAAGAGAATCTAGTGTATTTATAGCACTAACAAGTTTTTCATAATTAGTTACTTTAGCTTTTACTTCAGTAGTAGCACTATCATACAAAGCTTTTACTCTTTCAATCAATGCTTCATCTTTGATTGTAATTGTACTTGGAATTTTATTTATTTCATCAATAATTATTTGAGCTTTATCATCTGGTGTAGGTTCTGCTTCATTATAATTTTCAAGTAATACTTTTGTCCCTACTTCAATTTGTGTTGCTGGTTTCATCACAGAACCATTTATTAAACTATCCAAATATCTTACACAATACATATATTCACCAGGTGCTAAAGTCACCGTTTCAGTTTCATCATATGTACTAGTTGTATATCTTACAATACCATCTTTATTTACAATAAAGAATCCATAGCCATTAGTTGTATTAACGGCTGAATTTTCGGCATTTACTTTAAAAGTTATATTACTATTAGAAACATTACGATATAGAACTCCACAAGAACTCCAATGTATTGCAGGGAGATTATTGCTTGTTATATCAAAATCATTTCCACTAGCGATGAAGAAACGATATCCATTAAACGATAGTGATCTTCCTGAAGCACCGATATAACCTCCTGTGTAGTTTTGGTCATCGTCTTTAGACATCGCTCCAGCTGCATTGCGGTAGAACAAACCTGTTTCATTACTTGCTGTTACTCCTACATTAAACGCTACTTTTTGAGAATAAGAAATATCTTCATCATCAATCGTTAAGATTAAATCAATAAATGTTTTTTCAAGAGGGTTTTTAAGACGTTTCCCTGTCGTTAAATCATAATATGATTGATTAGTATTGGCGGCATAACTCCATCTTACTTGACATCCCTCGTATGAAAGAGGAAGTAATGTGTCACGTTTTAAATGTAGGTTTAGAGTATTTATGAATGAAGTAGCTTTTTCTTTTAAAGCTTTTAACTTCACTAACTTCGCTTCACTATTTACTAGCACTTCATAGTTTGTTACAAGTAACTTAGCTGCATCATCTAATTCTTCATATAATGCCCGAATATTTTTAACTAGTCCTTCATCATCAATCGTAAGGTCACTTGGAATTGTACTTATTAATCTAATCACTGTATCATAAGAAGTATCTTCTTTTACCCCTACTGCTTCTGATATCACATTTGCTTTATTGACACTTGATACATAGTAAGTGTAGCCTTTTTCAACTTCTATAGTATTAGAAGTTGTACATTTATATAAATGATTGATATTTGTCGTATCTAGTGTTTCATTAGTATTTACTCGCCATACTACATATTGTCTAACATTATCTAGTTTATTCCATGATAAGATGCCATCATTTAAAACAACATTTTCGACCTTAGGTGCAGGAGTATCTTTAAAGGATTTGATAACAGCACCTGGTATTTGTTTATTCCATAATGTTTTAAGCGTCACTGCTCCTGCTTGTGCTAATGCATTGCTGCTTATAAGTGATGCGTATTTATACATACTACTTCCATCAATTTCAGGATATTTTGTCATATCGAGTAATTGATTTTCTATTTCTTTAGGGCTACTCCAATAATAATAAGAACTTGATGGTTTAGTATTTTCATTATAACCTAAAGCCATATATATACCATGACCCATATATAAATTAACATTTTTATTTTTTACACACCAACTCCACCATTTAGTGAGTTTTGCAAAACTTGCATTTGTATGGCTAATTGCCCAATATGTTTGTGGTAAAATGTAATCAATCCATTCGTTATCGATCCATTTTTTTGTATCTGAATATAAGTAATTATCATAATGAGCAAAGCCACTTGTATTACTTCCTATTGGTGAAATTAAATTGCCATTTGCATCATATTTAGGAACAGTACTATCGCCATAACTTGAACCATTACGATAAATTCCTGATGGTGATATTCCAAGTTGAATAAATTTATTGTTCTTTTCATTATACTCAGTTAATGAGTCATGAAGTTGTTCAATGAATAAATCTACTTGTTCTCTTCTAAAATCACCTAGGCTAAGACCTTTGGTATTATATTTGTTTCTTGTAGCTGTATCATCTACACCACTAATATAGAAGTAATCATCAAAATGAATAGCATCTATATCGTATTTTTCAGCTACTTCCATACATGTGTCAACAATAAACTTTCTTACAGCTGGTTCTCCCGGATTGAGGATAACTCCCCCACTTGTTGAAAGATACATGCTTTTATCACTAGCAATATTATTACTAAGGAATGTCGCAGCTAACGCATCTAAATCATCTACACCTGTACTAGATATCCGGTAAGGATTCATCCAAGCATGAAATTCCATACCACGACGATGTGTCTCTTCTATCAACCATGTTAATGGATCAAATTCATCAAAATTAACATCTTGCCACCAACTGGCAATAGGATTCATACTTGAATTATACATAGCGTTGTTATGAGTACGAACGTGGTATATTATCGCATTCATTCCCATGCTTTGCATATTGTCTAAAACAGTTGTCATCATCTTTTTGTATTGGGTTTCGTTTTGATATCTCGCAACATCGCCAGCAAAGTGTGATACCCATGCTGCTCTAAACTGTTGAACAGGGTAATTATACTCATCACTTGCGTTTACTGTTGGTTTAACAACTATTGCTAGTGATAAAGCTAGTATAAACATTATAAGTGTTTTCTTTATTATTTTCATTTAGAACCTCTTTCTTTTTTATCTTACTTTATTCTAACATAAATCATCTTTTTTTTCAACTATTTTTGGCATTTTTATATATATTTTTTTTGGTATTTAAACAGGCTATAATATTTGGAATATAATGGTACAAGAGTGTATATAATAATACTGAATAAATGATTTGTGAGGTATTTATGAAAGAATTTTTGAAAAAAATAAATTTTAAAACAATCCTTCTTTTTTTGTTGTTTCTATTAATCTATGCTTTACCTGCTTTTTTCTTTAAAGTAGATAAAGAGTTTTATGCATCACTTAAAAAAATAAATATACCAGTTATTGTATTTCCTATTGTATGGAGTATTATATATATATTTTTAAGTATTCTTCTAGTCTTTTTAGTAAGAAACTATCCTTTTAAAGAACACAAAAAGTTATATATTTATTACTTAATAAACTACTTAATTCAAGCTTCTTTTACACCTGTCTTTTTTATGGGGCATAACTTGTTCTTAGGATATATTATTGCGATAGCAACTTTTGCTTCAACTATTTTTCTCTTCCTTGAGGTTTTCCCTTTAAATAAAAAGGCTTCGTTGTTACTTGTTCCGTATTTAGGATGGGGACTTTTTGCGAGCATCCTTTCCATTTTAATATATATATGGAACTAATTAGTAATTATCTTTATTTAAATTGGTTTTATTATTGATTAAGAATCCAATGTAACTTGCTAATGCTATTTTTATCAAATCTGGTATTATAAATGGTACAACAGCCGTCATTATCGTAGCTTTAAAACTTGTTTTTGACAAAGACATATACCACAGACTACCTACACTGTAACATAATATAGTTCCGATAAGCATCCATATTATATACCAAAAAAATTGTTTTCTTTTTTTTATAATACCGATTGATGTAAATAATCCCATTAAGAGATATCCGAAAATATATCCGCCTGTTAAACCAAATAGCGTTCCTATTCCTGATCTATAAGAAGAAAAAACGGGAATGCCTATTGCTCCTAAAGCGATATATAAAAGTATTACAAATACTGTATCAAGTGGTGATAAAATAGCCGCAATAACATATATCACAAATGTTGAAAGTGAAATAGGAATAGCCCCTATGGGGATAGAAATAGGTGACAAAACGCATAAAAGAGCGGCTAAAATACTTATTGTAGTAATACGTTTAATTTTCATTTTATTCCTTTCTTAATTATGGGGGGTTAGAAGTTTTCTTCTAGCCCCCATCTTTATTTTCGTTTTTAGTTATTTTTATATTTTATATTTATTATCTATATATGTTATATTGGAATTATAAAATGCTTTTACCGCATCTAATAAATATGCTGGATCTTTTGTACCGGCCGTTTCATACATCGAATGCATCGCTAATTGGGCAAGACCTATATCAATTGAATTAATACTAACCTTAGAAAGCGAAATGGCTCCAAGAGTTGATCCTCCTCTTTGATCTGATCTATTTGTATAATGTTGATAAGGTACTTTGTTTTCATCAAGTATTGCCTTAAATATACCCCATGATATACCATCTGTTGTATATGCAGTTGAAGCGTTATGTTTAATAACTACCCCTTTGTTCATTTCAACATAATTAGTTGGGTCGGCTTTTTCCAAGTGATTAGGGTGCACTGCATGGGCATTGTCACAACTTACGATGAAAGATGAAGCTAGTTTTTCTAACATTGCTGTTTTGCTAATATTTAAGCTTTCTTGAATAACATCAAGAACATCTTCTAAAAGGGTTGATGCAGCACCATTTTTAGTTCTTGAACCAACTTCTTCATTATTGAAGGCTACAAAAATATTGACTTTATCGTCATTTTCACTAGCTAATAAACCCTTTAAACATATATATGTCGATTCCAAATTGTCTATTCTAGCAGAAGAAAAGAATTCCTTAGAAGCACCTATTATCTTAGCTTTTTCCCTATTATACAAGAATAAATCATAACTTAATATTTCTTCTTCATCAAGTTTTATTCTTTCCTTTAAGAAAGTTAAAAAATCTTTATCGGTTTTAAAACCTAACAAAGGTAATAAATCAATTTGTGGATTTATGGTATTTCCTGCACCATCTCTCATTAAATGTATTGCCACATTGGGAATGATAAGAAGATCTTCATCAATATTTACGATTTTACTTTCTATTTTTAGAGCATCATTTTCTCTTTTTTGGACTACTACTCTACCAGCTATGCTCATTACGCGATCAAATAAAGTTGAAATTATTGGCCCACCATATACTTCAACATTAAGTATTTCGTATTCTCTAGCTGTAATTCGTGCGAGAGGTTTAATTTTTAGAGTAGGAGAGTCTGTATGAGTTGCAACAATATTGAAGCCATTAAAATGTTGTTTTAGGCCCATTTTAAAGGCAACAAGCGAAGTTTCATCTTTTATCAAATAATATTTACCCCCTTCTTCTAATGTTTGGATATTTGAAGGGTCTATTTTTGTAAATTTTTCACTAAGTAACATTTTTTCCATTTCTTTTACAGCTTGAAATGGTGTAACACTATTGTTTAAGAAATTTAATAATTCTTGCATAAATTATCCCTTTCGTATGTTTTAAATTATGAAATTACCATTTTCAATTATTTTAACTTTTTCTCCATTATGCGTAGTTCCGATAACTTCCATGTCACGACTACCAAACATGAAATCAACGTGGGTCATTGAGGAATTAGAACCATTTTGTTCCAATTCTTCTTCTGTCATATTTTCAGCACCTTTTAAATTAGTTGTCGTATATGATGCACCAAGTGCTAAATGACATGAAGCATTTTCATCAAAAAGTGTATTGTAAAATAAAATATTCATTTTGTTAATTGGAGAATCATAAGGAATTAGTGCGACTTCTCCTAAACGGCAACTACCTTCATCAAAGTTTACTAAGCTTTGTAATGCTTCATTTTCCTTTTTGGCATGGTAGTTTACTACTTTACCATCTTTGAATTCTAGATAAAATTCATCTATTAACTTTCCTTGATAATTTAATGGTTTTGTAGCTACTACTTTACCATTTGTTTTTTTATTGTGTGGCATACAGAAGTTTTCTTCTGTAGGGATATTCGGATTAAATACTTGGTTGTTAGCAGCAATTTCTGCTCCTCCTGCCCATATATGATTTTCTACTAATCCAACTTCCAAATCGGTTCCTATACTATTCTTAAAATGAAGACTAACAAAATTTAAATCATTCAATTTTTTGTTTCTTTCTTCCATATCTTTATTTAATTTTTCCCATTCTTTAACAGGATCATTATCAAGAGTAACGTGAGATGCTTTTAAAATAGCCTCAAGCAATGCTTTTTCAGCCTCAGCAACAGGTAAATCTGGGAATACTCTTTTAGCCCAAGAAGGATTAGGATATGCAACAACGCACCATTGCCCTTTGTTTGACATTGTATATTCTTTAAAGAACGTTGTAGCCTTTGAATATACTCTTTGGACAGCTTGAATTTTCGCTGGATCAAGGTCTTTCATTAATCCTGGATTAGGAGAAGTTATTGATATCAAAGCAGCATTTTGATCTACTAAATAATGCATGCGTTCAATTACTCCCCCTGGAATTGTCGTTAATCCTTTTACTGGAGCGAATTCATATTCATTTTTAGAAGTTTCGTCATCACTCCAATCAATCATAACTTTTAAAGCTCCGTTTAAGTACGCTTCTTTAACAAGATGACGCACTAATTCAACTGACGCAATAGGGGCTTTAATTAAAACAATTTGATCTTGTTTAACATTGATACCACTTTTTACAATTAGGTTGGCAAATTTTTGTAATAATATTTCTTTGTTATTCATATATATACCTCTTTTTTAATAGTATACCATATTTTAATCAGTTTTACAACTTTATTATATTAAAAAGCGAACTACACAAAAAGTATAATTCGTTTTTTTAATATTAATTAATATTCAAGTTTCCACTTACACTCTTAACATATATGTTACAAGTACCTTCACCAAATATTCTTTTACTTCCAGATGTTCTATAGTCTAATGAAGTATTGAGTTTACCACTTGTTGTTTTATATGTCAATGTTGCAGAAAAATCATTTGTTACAAGAAGATTTACTTTTGAACTAGTAACTTTAATTTCAATATTTGTGAAACTTTCTAGTTCCATCTTAACGTCACCACTTACAGAATTAGCTGTGATATTCTTGGAAATTAAACTACCAATATTCAGTTTACCAGAAACTGTTTCAATATCGAATTTTGTAGAAGAAGTCACTTTGTTTAAAGAAACGTCACCTGAAGTAGTACTAATATTACAAGTTTTTGTTTTAACTTCTTTAATGTTTATATTTCCAGAAACTGTTTTAATATTGATATTACTACCTGTAAGCTTATCACTAATAACATCGGCACTAATTGAATCAATATTCATTTCTTTACCACTAGGTACTTGAATTGTAATAAACTTCTTTTCACTTTCAATATCTGATCTCAATCCTGATTTCCAAAACTTTACATATAGTACACCATCTTTTACTAAACTGTGCACTTTCTTATCATATTTTAAATTTTGATCACTTTCAGTTATTTTAATTGTACTATTCGTCGATTCAACGATTTTTACCTCGCCACAAGACCAATCTATTTCAACTTTACTAATCGTTTCTTTATAGGTTTGATCACCTACTTTATAATCTTTTGCATCGCTGTATTTTTCGCATCCTACACGACTTTTACATGATGTAAGGGTTAATATAAGAACAAAAATCAAAAATAATTGAATGATTCTTTTTTTCATTTTTTATTTCCTTCCTTTATATAGAATAAAAGTCCAACAAAGTTGGACATTAATTCAAAAACTATTTAGCTGTTTTTTTAGCCATACTAGCACGTTTATTAAATTTATCAATACGTCCAGCTGCTTGAACAAACTTTTGTTCTCCTGTGTAGAATGGATGACATTTTGAGCATGTATCAACACGGATTTCTTTTAATGTTGAACCAGTTTCAAATTCATTACCACATGAAACACAGATAGCTTTTACCTTATGATAATTTGGATGAATGCCTTTTTTCATATGTACTCCTTCCGCCATGGTATACGATATCGATTTGTTACCATAGTAAGTTATTTCCTATATATTATACCAAAATTACATATATATGTCAAATTATATGTCTAATATTTTTTATAAATTTTCTAAGATACCAGCGATGAAATAGACATAAGAGAAATATAAAAAAGGTTTAGAAACCCTATTTACTAGTTTTTCTAAACCTTTCATTTTTTTAAATCATACCGATTATGGTAGCATACTGATGATGTTATCGTAGATACCACAAGCTAATGTTTCTCTACCATCACTATATAATAGATCAGTACGTGAGATTGATATACCAGAGATATCAATTGTTGCGTTAACAATTTTGTCAAGAGCGTTTAGTTCTGTTACCCATGTTCTATTTTCAACATCAGCATCAGTAACTCCTGCGCCATTATTAACAAGTTCAATTAATTTCTTTTTGCCTTCAACTGGTATCATTATTTCTCTATTTTCCAATTGGTTATTGATTTCCTTAGTTACATTAAAGTATTTTGAGAAAATATAAGATTCTAGCGCTTTATCAAGAGCCTCACCTGTTTGAAGAAGAGTACTAGAGCCATCGAATGCCGCTAAAGCAGCTAGCTCATTTTTCCATGTCAAGGCGGTCCAATCTTCTGTTTCAAGTTGTTCAGTTGTTACAAAGCCTTTATCTATATTACAAATTTCTGTCTTACCTAAGAAAGTTACAACAATTTTGTTGAATGTTTCACCGCCAAGCATAACTGTTTCTTTCATTAAATCAAGAACTTCACCTGTAGCTTCAGCATTTGCTTTATCGAATGTTGCATCTAACGCAAAATCAGGAATACTGCGTATTGCTCTTGCTACATTAAAGCTATTGATAATTTCTTTTTCCCATGCCGTTTTACTTGCAGGATAATTATCAACGCTTATGCTTTCCATTCCATAACTTTCTAAAGCATTTGTTAAAGTAGCACCTAAATGTGTCATTACGAAAGTATTTGTTTGATTCATAATAATCATTACTTCTTCAAGATTGTCTACATCTTGATCGCTTAAAGCAGCACGATTAAGTAATTCGATGTCATCGAAATTAACATTTGCTATAGCACGTTTTTTACTGAAAATTTCAGCATAAAGTTCTATTTCACCATTCCAAATATCTTTAGTTTCTACTTTGGTGATATCAGATGATGTTTGGTTAACAAGCCATGCACTTGCCCAATGTTCAAGAGTTCCTTCTTTTACAGCTTCAAAAACTAGGTCAGGAAGTAGAACTCTTACTAACTGACTGTTGTTAACAGCTGTTAATAATTGTTTTAGTTCTACTTCATTTTGGTTATTAATTTTTTCAGCTACAGTATTTTCACCATTTAAAATTTCTAATGTTTGAATAACTTCAAGTAGTGATGTAATTTGATCAATTTCATCATCCCAAGAAGTAATTACAACGTGATGTAAATCTTTTGTTGAATTGACTCTATCAGATCTTATTAAGTTACTTTCTAATACATCTACAAGGGCATTTGCATCAAATGAATTGCAGTCATTTAATAAATGTAATAATTCATTAAGTTCTTTTGGAGAAACAACAGTAGAGTCTGCTATATCAAAACTATTTAAATTAGTTATTGACATACTATTCTTTTTACTGATAACTTTAGCAATCTTTTCAGCTTCAGCATCCCATTCTGCCTTTGGAGCAACTGTACCAGTACCTGTTTGATTAACAAGCCATTCACTAGCCCAATTTTCTACTTGTGCAGCTTTCATAGTATCATAAATGAAATCAGGAAGAACGCCTCTTAATACTTCACTATTATTGAATTCTCTAATTAAAATAGTAATTTCATGTTCGCTTGCATTTGACAATGTTTCTGCGGCATCATTACCATTAAATAATTCTAATGTTTGAGCACTATTCATTAATGCGATTAATGCATCAATTTCAGCATCCCAATCACTTACATTATTTGATGAAATTTTGCTTGCAGGTACATTTAGAGCATCTACTATTGAATCTTTAATTAGTTTTTCAACGATAGCTTCAATTATGAATGATTTAGATGCGTTGATTAATTGTAATAAATCACGAACACCAGCATTGTCAGTAACAAATACTGTTTCTAAATCACTAGCATCACCTGTTGGGTTACCTAAACTAATTGTTGCTAAGTCAAATGAATTCAACTCTTCACGAGCATTTAATACAGCTATTATTCTAGCAAGTATTCTTACTTCATTTTCCCATTCAGCGATAGGCTTCATATTTCCTTTTTGGTTAATAAACCAATCACTTAAATAATCTTTTGGTTGGAAAACATTATTGCTGCTTTCATTAATTTTGTCATCTATTGCATTATATAATGATTCACGATATAAAACCGATTTATTTAATGCCGTAAATTCTTTTTCAAGTGCTTCTGCATTTGTAGAATTAGATATTATATCAATTATTTCTTTAGGATTTATAGGAGTATTTTCACCAACGAATCCTGTAAGAGCAACGATACTTTCTCTAACCGCAGCGATTTCACTTTCCCAATCAGTAACGTGATCATAATTAGGATTATCACCGAATGTTAAGCCTTTTTCACTAACTTTAACAAACCATGCTTTTTCGTTACCTTTTACCATATTTAAGCTAAATACTTTATCATATAAATCAACAATTTCTAAAACTGTCAATTGATCAATTTCGCCATCAAAGTATCCTGATGCAGCAAATACTTTAGCTATTTCTAAAATAGTTGCATAATCTGACATTGCTTTTTCTTCTTTTGTTGAAGAAGCATCATCAGTTAAACGATTCAAATCAACTAAATCTTTATAGCCTTCAGGAACACGGTGACTGAAACGATTGAACAATGGAATAATCAATTGTTCTAACACTTTAGAATCTTTTAATTCTGCAAGTGCATCTGCCAATTTTACAATAGTTTCTTCATTCTTTAATGTTTGAAGATCATTAATCTTAATATTAGGATCATTTACAGCTTCTCCATACTTGTCAAGGAAATTATAGATATATTGATATTCAAGTGACCAATCTGTTTCACTTAAGTCAATATCTTTAGTATCAACCTTTAATACCTTTTCAAGTAATATCATCATGACAGTTTCTTCTTTACCTCTAGTAAATGGACAATTTTCAAGAGCATTAACTAGTGCCTTCATGTTAGCTGCATCTTTATACTTAATGTCTTTATCGAAAACACCTAAAACATCAAGAGCATCTACGATTACAAATAATGAAGGTACAGCATCAACTGCTTCTTCAAATGAAGTCATTTCAATAGCAGTAACATCACTATATTTATCAGGTAACAATACTTTTACAATACCATTAACAAATGGAATAGCGATTTGTGGAATCATTGCTGATTTTTCCATTTCATGAAGAATATTCATGATATCACTTTCAAACTTATCAGTAGCTATAATTGCATAATTACCATTTATAAAGTCATTTACATATTCATTAATAAATGCTTTAGCTAATCTTAATACTTCTTTAATAGTTGCTTTTTCTAGAGCTTCATCAGTGATTAAACTATAATCCTTTGGAATCATTCCCATAAGTGGAGCTTTCGCTTCATACTTATTAACAACTTTTTCTAGCTTACTATTCAAAACAAGATGTCTCTTAGCGATAGCTACAAGCGTTTCTGCATGAGCACTATTAGTAAAGTCTAGAGGATCATTGCCGAAGACATTCATTTCTACCATAATGTTGTAAACTTTTACAAGATCTACTAACATATCATATACTTCAGTCTCGTCATAATTTCTAATCTTATCAAACATTGATCTAGCAGGAATCTTGTCAACAAGATATGTATCGTATACATATAATGCTAATTCTTTTCCAAGTGTTATATTAATTAAATCATCCATAACCGTTTCAATGTTTTCGAATAATACTTTATCGCCAAGCATTGAAACTTTAATATTAGCACGATGGAGTTTACCTGTTGCTGTCCAGATATATTGTAATTCATCCATTAACTCTGATAATACTAAGAAATCATTTTCTCTAGAGGCTTTAACGGCTTCAAAATCTATTGCAGATAGAATTTGATGAGCATCATCTTTAATATAGTCAATTACATGAAGTTTACCAATAGATGCAACAACAGTCTTTAAGTATGGAACAGCATATTGAGGGAAGTCGTATTCACGTTTTTGAGTATAAATAGTGTGAAGATTTCCATCAAGAGCAGCTTTCATAATATCAAGAACGATTGGATAATCCTCGCGAAGTTCTGCTTCAAGATAATTTGTAAGATCTACTTTACCAGCAAGTGATGCAGGTACCTTATGTTCAAAACGATGATAGATTGGAAGTAGAGATCTCATATATAATTCTGAAGATTCTAACGCAGTCAATATATCAAGAACAATGTATCCATTTTGTTTATCACGATAAGATTTAGCAGTTTCTTTCAAACTATTTCTTAATTGTTTAACAAGATCTTTTACTTCAGATACTTTATTAATATTGTTATATGCTAGGGCATCAATAACTTTATTGACGATATCTGTAGCAACACTTTCTTCAGCAGTGTAATCGATACCTGTCAAATCAACAGTTATAGCAAGTTTACCAAATACTACGTTTACAAATTGTTCTTCACGATCTTTTACCATATTCAATTGATAAATTATTGCAAGCATATCATTAATTTCATCAGCCTTAGTTATCACTAAATCTTTTTCATGATAGTAAGTTACGATTCCGAAATCAACTGCTTTACGAGCTAAATCAATCATACCTGGTAAATCAAGAAGGAATGAAGCTTTTGTATAATCAGTATCATTTGTTCTAATAACGTCTTTTACACTTTCGTATGGAACATACTTATTAACAGCAAGGTTGTAAACATCAGCCGCGATAGCTTTTACCATATCTAGGTTAATTGCAACTTCTCCTGCATCAAGTGCTAAATAAGCATTTTCATTTGTAATGTATGAACGTTTATTTATAGTAGATAAGTTATCGATTAAATCTTTTAACTTGAAGTATGTATTTAAATCATTGTGTTCAAGTACTTTAGTCATATGAGCGGCTAATTCAATTAATAATGGTAATTCATTATCCCAATTAATTTCGCCATCATTTACTGTTCTAATTGATGAACTTATATATTTTTGAACTAACGTATTGAATAATTCAAGTTTATTTTGTTCATTTAATAAATGTAGATCCCAAGCATTAGTTAAAATCTTTTCATACATAACTGCATCAGTAATTACTACATCTTTATTGAATAAAATATTAGTTAGTTTATAATCATAAGCTACTTCAACAAGGTTAAGTAAACTATGTAAGTCTTCATTAATTTCTTGTTTTGTATACTTAGTGAAATCGAATAAGTAAGAAATTGCATTAGGTGAAGATGTTTCTACTTTGTAATAAATAGTAGATCCCATTTCATACATGAATGTTGTGTCTAGAAGTACTCTTAAGCCTTCTATTACATTACTTCTATATGCTTCATCTAGAACAAATTCAAAATCATTCTTATTAAATTTATAGTTTTTAATTGCGTCAAATGTCTTAAACATTGAAGCGCTATCAGCTAAGATAGGTGCTACATTCTTATATACATCGGCAAATATAACAATATCATTAGCAAAATCAACATTATTAGCATTAAATTCAACTACAGTAACGTTTAATTTACTTAATGTGTTATCAATTATGTCGTTAAGAACAACTTTCTTCTTAGCAATTAATTGTAATGAACCAAGTTTTCTTATAGCATTTTCTACAGGAAGAGTATTAGTCCATTTAATTATATCATTGTTTAGAATGATTCCAACAATGTTAAATGGTACTACTTCACGAAGAGCATCAAGAGCAACTCTTACATCAAGAAGTAAATCAGCATTAGTATAAGCATTATCAAGAACTAGTAATTCTTTATATTCTTCACTAACTTTAGCAACAACATATTTATCCCAAATATGTGGTAAAGCAGCTTCTGTAATAGTCATATCTAAGGCTGTTTCAACCATTGTGATGATATCAAGAACATTTTGATCACTTAAATATTTCTTATAATCTTTAGCCTTAATATCATTAACTAATGTTTCAATATTTGATACATAATTCATCTTATTATTATCAAGTAAATTCAATGCTTGACGAACGATGTCGATAACGATTTCAATGTCATGATCTAAATCTAAACCATTCTTTTCAGCATCTGTTAACTCAACTTTTAATAAGCCTAAAGCATATTCAACAACAGTTAAGTGTTTATCGCTAAATGCATTTAATCCCCAAACTGTCTTGATTACGTCTTCAATTTGATTTGGATAGTTAATGAATAAATCAACAGAATTTAGTAAATCTTCAACTACTTCATATAATACTTTTCCAGTATTCAGATGTTTCATTAGAGCTACTATTTCACGATAATCTTCATTAAATTTATCTGGAGTATAAGTTGAATCATCAAGAGTTAATAATTCTTTTAATTTAGCATCTAGGCTTTCCATATTAGGTAATGCATACTTCTTGTAAAGTGGCATTGCTAATTGGTTAAGAAGATTTGATGATTCTAATTTTTCTAATGCATCAAGTACTAAAGCAAAGTTATCAGCATTGAAAATCATATCATTGTAAACATAACCTTGATGTTTCAATTCATATAACATTTCGTTGTATGACTTAATATTAGTGTTTTCAATAATTTGAACAGCTATTCTAACGATATCAAGTACTACGTTATATTCATTTTTCCAATCAATAGCATTGTAATCTATTAATGTTTCATCAAGTCCAAGTTTACCAATACCAAACTTAATTGCTTCATCAGCTTTTGCATTCAAGTAATTTAAGTTTTGTAATGCTTCTAATACATCAACAGCAGGAGCAAGTAATCCTGTTGCGTCAGCATTTCCAATATTTTCTAATAATAACAATAAACCATTGTCAACTAAATATTTAACTTGATCAATAATTAGGACGTAATCATTAATTAAGTCTTGTGTTGTTAAGCTATCCATTCTTGCTAGGAATGCATATTCTGTCTTATCAAGAACTTTTTCTAAGTAAGCAACACCTACTGGTACACCTGCTTCAAATAATGTTAATTCTGAAAGTTCACGTAAAGCATCAAGAAGCATTTGAGCAGCAGTGTCATTTGTATAATCAATGCTTAGAACTAGTCTACCATTAACTGCCTTAAGGATATCACTCAATCTTTGAAGTTTGATCATATCTTCACTTAACACTACAGCAAGTTTATGGTATATATCTGCTAATACTTCACCATCATGTGGAAGGTCAATAATATTGCGTTCAAGTTTAGATAAATCAACAACATTAAGTTTTTCAACATAATCAATTATTGCATTCAAGTGATCTTGTGCATAGTGAAGGTTAAATACACGTTTAATTATTTCTTGAACAGGAAGATCATTTTCCCAATCAATTGCAGCATCATTAAATATGATTTCAACAATGTTAAATTGTACTGCATAATCTAAAATTTCTTTAACACTTACCAAATCTTCATGGAATGTTACTTTGTTATATGTTGTAAAGTCTGTGAATGGAAGCATCATATTATGTAAGTATTTATCAAGCATTGGTAATGCTAGTTCATAAACTAAACGTGATTGTGATAATGCATCTACTATTTCTACAACGTCAATTGCATTTTCAGTAGTAGCGATATTCTTCATATCAAATTTAGCTGTTCTAATGCAATTCAATAATGCTGAGTAATCTTCAATCTTACTAGCCTTAACTATTGCACAAGCATTTTGAACAATACTTACGATTAGATCTTCTTCAGTTTCCCAATCAATATTAGTTAGATCAACACCAAATGTTGAAGCTTTATAATCGAATCCAATCATATCAAGAGCGAACTCAATTAAGTCATTTTGACGGTTATCTAAATAATTAGTTCTTAATACGGTATCAACTACTTCAGTAAGAAGTTCAACCTTATCGAATGAGAAGTTACCCTCTTTTATGAAAGTAAATACTCCAACTTCAATCAATTTGTCTATAGCATATGTCAAGTTGTAAATGTCATCTGCTATTTGTTTTCCTGTTAAACTATAAGTTTCAGCTAGGAATTGTAGTTTAGCTGGTAACATTGATTTAACAATTGGAAGTACAACTGGAACACTTGCTTCTAGAATTGTTAATTGTGATAATTCGCGAAGTGCTTCTGTTAAAGCATATCCATAATCATCTACAAGAACTTTTCTAAAATCTTTTGCAGTAATCTTCATGAAATCATTAATTCTGTAACAATCTAAAACATTGTTTACAAGGATGTTTTTAGCAATGATTTCATAAGCATTTGCGATTAATTCACCATCATGAGCAAAGTCTATTATAGAACTATCAATACCTTCTAATTTACTATAAATAGTTGGTAAGAAATTAACTATAGCTAGAGTCTTATATTCAAAGTAGTGTAATCCAAATAAAGTTTCAATAACGTAAGTAATAGTTTCTGTATTTTCAAAATCTATTACACCATTATTCAAGATGATATCGATAATGCCGAAATTATTTAATTCATTAACGATACTACAAATATCCATTAAATCTTCATACAATGTATCTATTGTATATTCATCAAGAGTAAGTAAAGCTTTTAATTCAGGTTTTACATTTAGATTTGGTAAAACAAGTTTTGTGTAAACAGGTAGGATAGCTGCTTTGATTATTGTTGATTTTAGAATATCATCAATAACATCAGTGATTATTGCAAGGTTATCATCTACCCACTTAGATTTGTTCATGTAACCTTGTTCAGAAATATAATCTAAAATATCTTGAACAGTTTCTATTTCGTTGAAGCTTAGAAGCAATTCAACATCACAGAAGAATTTTTCAAGAACAGTAATTTCTTCCTCTAGGTTAATAATACTTGAATCAATATCTAGTCCAGCTTGTTTTCCACCAAACTTAACAAGATCATCAAGATGTTCATTTAAGTAATTCAATGATAATAACTTATCAATGATTCCATTAATCTTGTCTGCACATAGAACGGAAATATTTGTTTCGCCGTTATAAACGTCGGTAACTCCAAGTTCTACTACTTCTCTTATGATGTTAGCTATTTCGTGAATATCACTAATTAAGCCATCAGCACCACTTGTACCAAGAGTTGCAAAGAACTTCATACTATCTGGTAACATCTTACTAACGTACTCTAATACGCCAGGTAAAGCAGCTTTTAATAAAGTCATGTTTGCAATATTATCTAAAGCTTTAGATACACTTACAATAATATCTTCATCAACTAAAGCCGCAATCTTTAAGTTTGCCATCAATGTGTTAATATCACTTATAGAATGGAATGGAATTCTTTCAAGCACTAAAACAATTACTAGGTTTTCATATGCTTCAGCTAATTCATGACCATCATGAGCGAAGTCAACAGTTTCTAACTCTTCTTTAGATATGTTAATACCAAATTGTGTTAGAAGTTTACTTAATCCTTCAAGATGAGAGCTTAAGTAATTTAATCTGAATAATTCTTCAATTACAAATTTAACGCTTTCGACATCTTCAAAATTAATATCAGCATCATGAAGTGCGATATCAATAGCACCGAAATCTACAGCAGTTCTTAAGATTGAAGCTATTATTCCAAGGTCTTCATTTAAAGCATTTTCATTATATCCTTCAAATGATAATAAATCTTCATAAATTGTACCATTAACCATTGGTACTACAAATTTTTGAAGTAGAGGTATTGCTAGACGTTTAATAACTTCTGAAGCAACAATATTATCAATAATTGAAACAACATCTAGGGCATTTTCACTATTTAATACTGTAGATGATAAGTAACCACCGTTATTTACCATTGACATTATATCACTTAATGAAGTCCAGCCACTAAATTCTACTATTGCTAGAGCGTGATCCACTGCATCAAATAATAATGCACTTTCATTAGCCCATTCAATACCTGACAAGTCAACTTTTTCAATTCCCATCAAACCAAGAACTAAATTGATTAAATCGGCGTTCTTAGCGTGCCAGTAATTTAAGTTAACAAGTGATTCTATCATACCAGCAAATCTACTATGATCTTCAGGCATAATAGGTAATTCTTTAAAGTTACTCTTTACAAAATCAAGAGCTTTTAATTCTACTGCTGTACGTAATACACCAACAATTGTATGTAAGTCTACAACAAGTTCAGCAGTTGTTACATCGTTTTCACTGAATAAGAAGTCATAACTATCAGGTGTAACTTTATCAGCGAAACGTAAACCAAATTTAATACCAAATTGTTCAACCAATGTTGTTGATGCAATTATATCTACTGCATCTAGAGCGTTATTAACATTGTCTTCAGTTAATAATTCATAAGAAGTAATAGCTGTTAATAATTGATTAACAATACTCATATTCATTATGCTTTCAAGTGTAATAGCAGGCATTTCTTTAGATTCAACTACTTTTAAGATATTATCTATAGCGCTTGCCATTAATTCAGCATCACCAGTTGTACCTTGTAATATGATTGATTCAGCATCTACATCTTCCATATCAATCTTAGTCATATCAGCTACTAATTGAATTAGGCCTTTACGATTAAGAGTTAATAGGTTAAGTGATAGAAGTTCTTTTACAATCTCACTTAAGCAATATTTTTCAGGAGCATCATCACAGTTATGTGCTACATCAATAGCGATGTCATGGTTTCCATTTACTACTCCATTTACAATATCGATTGCACCTAAATGCATAAAGTGATTGATAATATTTGTTATTCTTACTAGATCTTCTTCAACATCTTCTGCAGTATAACCATCAAGGGTAATATATTTGCCGAATCCCATACGATCTAGCATTGGAAGTACTACATAAATTACTACCGGAACTAAAGCGTATTTAACTACTTGTGATGAAGCTATTAACTCTATTATGTTGTATAATCTTTCACCATTTTCATTTGTTATCAACACTTTATATTCTTTTGTAATATTAAGCACGAAGTTAATTACTTCGTTTACAGTACCAAGGTTAGCATCAACAATAATGTCATAAACATTATTTATGATTTCCTTTATGATATCTTTTTCATTATTCCAATCAATTGTTTCTAAATCACTCATATTGATTCCTAAGCTTGGAGCGAATACTTTCAATGCTTCATTAGTTATTTCAGCTAATTTACCATCAACCATCTTCAATCCAAAGATTCTATCAAGCACTTTACCAACTAATTGATCAGCGTTTTCTATTTCTAAATCTCCTTCTTCAAAGTAACGTGTAACTCCAAAGTCAACTACTTCTTGAAGTAAATCTACGATTGAATGTAAGTCCGCCA